>Ga0214543_1004970_pt1 | contig 24888 bp, 15 predicted proteins | sample CNSS2metaG_FD_160094 | JGI IMG/M metagenome (GOLD analysis project Ga0214543, IMG submission 160094) | Root nodule microbial communities from cowpea collected in UCLA plant growth center, Los Angeles, California, USA - CNSS2 | ecosystem: Host-associated > Plants > Roots > Nodule | place: USA... | reverse complement strand
ATATATAAATATATATATATATATATATATATATATATATATATATATATATATATATATTAAGTTTGGAGACTAAATAATATTTGAAGTTTTACTTATTTATTAAGTGTTATAAAGGAAAGTATCAAATAATTGTGGTCATCCATATATAACTTGTAATAGGTAATAAACGACCTTTTATAAGATTTTGTCATATGGGATAAATACTAAAAAAGATAAAGTAAAAAAAAAAAATACTATAACAAACACTAATATTCAAGTTTATTGCTACACACATATATATATATATATATATATATATATATATATATATATATATATATATATATATATATATATATTACACCTAATGTTCTGAGAATAATACATTTTGATCCGTATTAAAATTATAACAGAATAAAACTTATCTTCATTAAATAAAAATTTCATTAAAATGAAAAGTTATTAAATAATATAATAGTTTTTATATATAGTATAAAAGGATAACATTGTAACAATTTAATGTTTTAACCTATGTATTACATTATTTAACCAATATGTTGCATTACTACAAATTATATTCAATTCCTTAATAATCATATAGACAAGTATTTAGTCTATTAATACATTCTTTCCACATCCGATAATACCAATTAAAATTTAATTACCTCCCTTTACCTAGGAGTACTATGCTTACTATTAACATTTCTCCACTAATCTTTTAATAATCCAAAAAGACAACGTATTTTCTTAACCACAACTTCAAGAAAAGAAGAAAAAGGAAAATAAATTTCTTAATGTAAATTTCCAGATTAAAGATTTATATTTTGACACCTCTTTGTTGTAAAAAAATAATATAGAAGTAAACAATGATTATAAAATTATTTAGATATTGCAAAGTACAAAGAGTTAAGAAAGTTAAAATATTAAAAGAAATTGCTAATGAAACGAAGAATGGATATATATTTCTTATTCATTTAAAATTTATTTCAATTAAACCTTAGGTCTAAAATATCCATACTTGTATTTTTTTTAAACTAGTTTTAGTAATTATAAACAATTAGTATTCAGAATACATTCTATTATTAATTATTTTGTTCATAATTTCTCTTTAATAAAAAAGAATATGGTGAAGTAATTAAAATATATTTATTAAGAAAGTAAGATGAGTTTAATAAAAAAAATTATTCTTTATTATTATTTTAATAGTATGCTAAAAATAAGATCAAAGTCGAAACTGACGTGACAACTTTGTAATATAAAAGGGTTGGCCACTCCATCCACTTTATGCAATGTAAGTTAAAACCAAAAAATATATATATTTTAAATATTTAAACATGATAATTTTTTCTTATAACATAAGAGATGATGAGATTTTTAAAGATTGTTTTTAATATAAAAAAATAAGAAAATAGAAAAAAGATAGAAAATCACTCGATGTCACTTATTGTAAAAAAATATTATCAAATTATAATTATTAAAATATTATTTTCCAATAAAAAAAAATATCATTTTCCAATAAAAAATAAAAGATAAAAATTGGGATGTGATTCACCCCGCACATAAGATAACATAACCGGTCACAGCCTCCTTCTCCAATGACCAACTAGGCCAGTGCTCACCCCACCTTCCCTTTCGCAAAACACAGAGTGTGAGAAAGAGTTATATATGGACATTGGACACTGAGAATGTATGTATGTGGATGAGGTTTTAACAACTCATAATAATGGTGACTCCCGATCTAAGCTAACTATCACTCTCACGTGACCACTCTCATTCATTTCATTTCATAATGTATACAACTTAACTCGTCTCTTGCACAGCATTCACCAGCACACTCCATTCAGGTACACTCTCTCTTTCAATCTCAGATCTCCTTCAACCGTTTTCTTCCATTATCACTGCACCAATCTCATCACATCGTCCCTTCGCTGCTCCCCAATCTGCTTCAATTTCATTTATCTCTTCGTTCTTTCTTTCCCCAATTTCAAAACCAACAGCATGCACACACACCATCTTGTTCTTTAAAAAAAAATTGTCTAATTATGTGGAATCGGAATTTCGGATCTGGCGAGTTGCAGTAATTACGTTGGATCAGCGTTAGATTTTAGAATTTGTTTGATTCGAACTTAATGCCTAACGTCACGTCCATCTTGTCAAGGTAGCTGTTTGGTGGTGGTTCAAGACTCGGTTAAGTTTTCAGTCTCATTTACTCACTCCTTTGACAAATTTGCTTCTTCGTTAATCTGTTTCCTTTTCTTGTAAGTTAGGAATTTAATGATGTAGTTTTGCATTTCCTTTTCTGAGGTTATATTAGGCTTAGGAACGAGTGCGGTTTTTCTTAGTAAATGCCCACGCTCAGTGGTTTCTTTTCTTGCTTTTCAAGTTTAAGAGGTTTCACGTTCTGGTTTGTTTGCTCTATTCCTTTTCCGTGCGTGTGTTTGATGATAACTTCATGACATGCATGACACGTGGATTTTTGCGCATTACGAACCTGGTTGATCTGTTTATTATATTTTGTTAATCAGTCCCGTGATCCTAGAGCTGTTATATAGTATAACTATTAGGCTGAAGTGTCAGTAAGTTATTCGAGGGTTGTGGTTATTTTGTAATCGATTTATCTTAAAGAATTTAACTGTCTTTCTTCTTAAAATTAAAATAGTTGATTGATACTGAATCCTGCAGAAAGATTTCGATATCTATCGGTGATTCTGAGGGAATTTTACATGTCTTTTGCTATGTTGTCAAATATTGGTTTATACTGTATCTAGTTTCTACTGCAATATAGAAAGTAATGCATTAGTGTATGTTATCAGATCCATCTGTTTCTTCGTCATGGCCGCTGGACAACTATTCTCGCGTACTACACAGGCTTTGTTTTACAACTACAAGCAACTTCCCATCCAGCGGATGCTTGACTTTGACTTTCTTTGTGGTGTGCATCATCAATTCTTTGACAGTAGAAAATTGTGGAGCTACATTAATGTGTTTTTTTTTTTTTTTTTTTTAATTAATGAAAGATCCAATTGTTTTATTCGCAGGTAGAGAAAGACCATCAGTTGCTGGAATAATTAATCCTGGTTCGGAGGGATTTCAAAAACTCTTTTTTGGTCAGGAGGAAATTGCCATACCAGTTCATGCTGAGTATGTGTTTCATGATTCACAAATTGTCTCTTTTTGGCTTAAAATTTGAACTTGATGAACCAAACATAGTTAAGAGTTTTTTCCCTTCCTTCATTTTTGTGGTCTCTTTACTGCTTGCACATGCCGCTGGAATACCAAGTAACCTGTAATGAAAGGAAATTCTCGTTTCTCTAAGTTTATGTTTGACTTATTTTTCAGTATTGAAGCAGCTTGTGCTGCACACCCTACTGCTGATGTGTTCATCAACTTTGCATCGTTTAGAAGGTTGGTATTCATGGCTGTTCTTTTTGAGTCCAGGACTATCTTATTGCATGTTATCACGAGAATCGTTTGATATACTTGCAGTGCGGCTGCATCATCCATGACTGCTTTAAAGCAGCCGACGACTAGAGTTGTTGCTATTATTGCTGAAGGCGTCCCTGAGTCAGACACTAAGCAATTGATAGCGTATGCTCGGGCAAACAATAAGGTGAGAGAAGAAATGGAAATTAAATTAAATAAACAAACTTTCTAGCGAAATAGAATAGGTTGGAATACTAATTTTAGTGATGATGTTGTGCTAGGTTGTTATTGGTCCAGCCACTGTCGGAGGAATTCAAGCCGGTAGTTTTAAGATAGGGGACACTGCTGGAACAATTGACAACATAATTCAGTGCAAGCTCTACCGGCCTGGATCTGTTGGATTTGTTTCTAAATCTGTAAGTAGTTATTTATTTTCCTGTTCATGTCGTAGTGTTGTTCCATCTCATTTTTCTCTTGTTAAGGACATGATATTATATCTAGTACTACTTTGAAAGGAGGAGATACTTTTCTATCAATGTATTGGTTAGCATTCAGTCTTGTAGATTTCAGAGTGGAAATTATGGTTGTGGAGCGATGAATCAATTTAATATTGAAGTGCAGTTCTGCATAACAGTGAAAATTGGTAGTAGTAAACCTGTTTGATAGGATTCTGTAACATCACTACTAAGCTACCATTCGCTGATCCCCTTTCTGTTGGTAAGTAGTAGCACCAGCTAGTACAGCTAAAATAATGTGCTTACATTTTGATAGTGAAATTACTGTTATCCAATGTTGGATTACCAAACAGCTAAGAAATTTGGAATTTGAGCTCTATTTCTTTTGGCGTTGTCTTATTATGCATACACCAATGGTTGTGAGAGAAGAAAAAACTATTGAATTGCAGGGTGGGATGTCCAATGAATTATACAACACTATTGCCCGTGTGACTGATGGAATTTATGAAGGTACTGCCAGGGTGTATGTTGCTGCTGTATTTCTTTAACATAGTTTTGAATTATATTTTAATATTGTCTTGCTTCAGGTATTGCCATTGGCGGAGATGTTTTTCCAGGTTCCACACTCTCTGACCATGTTTTGCGGTTTAACAACATACCACAGGTAAAATTTCTTTTTCATCTTGGTTACCGTACATAACATCTGCAACTCATAAAGAACTGTGAAGAATTTGGAGCCTATAATTTTCTTGTGAGTGATCAGTCTGTATTTACATCAAACCTCAGGTTAAAATGGTAGTAGTACTTGGTGAGCTTGGTGGGCGAGATGAGTATTCTCTGGTGGAAGCCCTAAAACAAGGGAAAGTGATAAAACCAGTTGTTGCCTGGGTTAGCGGAACCTGTGCACGACTCTTCAAATCTGAAGTACAATTTGGTCATGCTGTATGTCACTGGGTCGTTACTTTTGACTAATTCTCAGTTATTTTTATAACATGGGAGGCAAATTCTTGATGTCCATTGGCAAATTTATAAATTAGGGAGCAAAAAGTGGCAGTGACATGGAGTCTGCTCAAGCAAAGAATCAGGCACTAAAAGAAGCTGGAGCTGTTGTTCCCACTTCATATGAGGATTTTGAAGCTGCAATAAAGCAAACATTTGACAAATTGGTTAGTTTATCTTGAAAATTTTATCTCCATAACTGTTTTTTTCCTTGTTTCCATCTCCCTTAAGGAGCAATGTTTTAAAGAAGTCTTGTCAGTTTTCTAGATTAGCCTGACTATCGTGGTTGTTTTTTCTTTTGCTAGGTTGGAGAAGGGAAGATCGCACCTATTAAAGAGTTTACTCCTCCACCAATCCCTGAGGACCTTAACATTGCAATTAAGAGTGGAAAAGTACGTTCTCCAACTCACATTATTTCCACCATCTCTGATGACAGAGGTATGTTGGGATCCATCAAGTTTGTTAATTGTAACATGGAAATGAGGTGTCCCAAGACACATTTGATAGCTAAATCAAACTTCTCTTCCATTATTTTCTAAAGGTGAGGAGCCCTGCTATGCTGGTGTACCCATGTCTACCATTATTGAAAATGGTTATGGTGTGGGGGATGTTATTTCTCTTTTGTGGTTCAAACGTAGCCTTCCCCGTTACTGTACTCAATTTATTGAGGTATACCTACTCATACTCCACTTTGCTGAGCTTTCCTTAAATCTAGTTCTCCCTTTCTTTTTATGCATTGTCCACATTAAGCATGTGAAACTGTCTATGCTCATGCTCTTTCTTAAGACTATTATTGCACTATTCGCATTTCATATAGGTATTGGTTGAGTAAAATATTTATATGATCTTCTAGCTTATATTTTTCTGATGCATTACATTGGTGATATCAGATGTGTGTCATGCTGTGTGCCGACCACGGTCCTTGTGTCTCTGGTGCTCACAATTCTATAGTAACAGCAAGGGCTGGAAAAGACCTTGTCTCCTGTCTTGTATCTGGTAAATACTGGCCTCAAATCTATCTACTGCTGAAGTATGCTTGTTATCTGAGTAACCGTGTCTGTGCACTGATATTTCCTTTAAATCATCTCTAATATTTTTCATTTGGCATTCTTGGTTCCTAACATTATAAAACAGGCTTGCTTACAATTGGTCCTCGATTTGGAGGTGCCATTGATGATGCTGCTCGCTATTTCAAGGATGCTTATGACAGGGTATGATTAGTAGGCTTTTCTTGTGAAGCTAGCTATCCAGTTATTGTTTAACATGCGATACCACGCATTTTCTTGTTACAGAATCTTACACCTTATGAATTTGTTGAAAGTATGAAGAAGAAGGGCATCCGTGTTCCTGGAATAGGGCACAGGTAGTGTGTATACTTGTGTGTTCATTTACTTCTTTTTTTTTATTTGTATTGTTTCTTTGAAGATCTATAAATTTTGGTTTTGTTCTGTAAATTAGAATCAAGAATAGGGATAACAAAGATAAGAGAGTCGAGCTGCTACAAAAGTTTGCACGCACGCATTTTCCATCTGTGAAATACATGGAGTATGCTGTTGAAGTTGAAAACTACACCCTCACCAAGGCAAATAATCTAGTTTTAAACGTAGATGGTGCAATTGGGTCGCTTTTCTTGGATCTCCTAGCTGGTAGCGGAATGTTCACCAAACAAGAGGTTGACGAAATTGTGTGGATTGGCTATCTTAATGGGCTTTTTGTTTTGGCACGCTCCATTGGTCTGATAGGGTGAGTTTCATTTTGATTGTCTTTTTTTGTCAGGAAGAGCTTCATTTTGATCGTATTTATCTGTCAGTTAGAGCGTTTATCTTTTTCTTTTTTCAAGTAAATAAAAGATATAATTTTTTGTGTATACACACACAAATTTCAACCATTCCAATTGTCAAAACTCGTAACTTCATTGGATTTTGACATCCGTAAAGTGATTGTGTTGCAGAGTACTCATGACTTGAAATTAATTCATTTTTATTAATTTATCTTTTCAGGCATACCTTTGACCAAAAGAGATTGAAACAGCCACTCTACCGCCACCCATGGGAAGATGTTCTGTATACAAAATGAGGGGTTCTGCATTGCTGAAAGAACTTTGCTATGCTTCAGATCAGCTGTTTTTAGGGAAATCATGCATCATGCTGGAATGATTTTGTTTTTTAGTTGTTAGACTAGTATATGGCGGTTTTTTTTTTTTTAATTTTTTTATCAACAATAAAAAATATAGGGATGAAACAAAAGAATATTTCATTCAATAGGTTTATATACACAAGAAAGTAGAAGAGTACAACAATAACTTTTACTCTCCTAAACACAAAGACCAGTGTATATGGGGGTTTATTGGTATCTAGCTGTTTGTAAGTTGTATTAAAAATTAATTTAAGAAATAACTTAGTTAAATTAAAATTATTCTTCTTGCTCTTGATGAAGATGGTCTCTGTTCTACCCTGACTTCAAACAAAATTGGTCACCAAGTCCTTGTTCATTCGTGCATTACTCTACCATTTTGTCAAAAATTCTGATCATCATAATCTTGTCTTTTTATTTATGCTAATAACGACTCTAAGTAGACCATGAAAAGATGCTCCAATTATTTTTACTTCAACATTTGTTTGGTTCAATAAACATAGTGGAAGAAAATAAAGAAACAGTATTTCAAAAGTTTGGCTTTGAATTTTAGTGTTAAGCTCTAAATCTTAAACTAATTCAGGTCAAAAACTATTTTAATTAGTACACTATCAATCTTAATAAATTATTTGAATCACATAAATTTTTCTATTTTCTATTTTACACCAAAGCAAACTTTCAAACCTCGTTGAAAAGTAACTTTAACTTTATATTTACATAGTATTTTATTTTTTATAGGTCAAATGATATATTTCACTTTTCTGTCTTTTTCTTTCGTATATTCTATTTTAGTATTACAATTAACACTTGCAAAATTTGTAATAATAATTCTTGTATTTCCCCTCCTCCGTGGGGATAGGATATCCGGATTCTTCTCTATTCTTTCTATAAGCCTCCTAAAATTGTGTGTATATACTTATTAATATTCAAGAAATCAACTGTCTAAAAGGATTGAATTATACAGTATTAAGATGAGATTGTTAGGATTTTCATTCTAAAAAAATATTTTTTTCTAATTAGAAATTTTAATAAAATGTCATACACTTTTTCATATTTATAATTCTTAATACTTATTTCCATTCTCTTCTAATTGATATTCTTTATTTCAACTTTTAATCTTTATCTTCATCAAATTAATCTTGATGTTCTTTATTTTTAACTTTTAATTTTTATCTTCATCAAATTAATTTTATTTACGTGCAACATTTAAAATGATTACTTACTCATCTAGTGTCACATCACATACTAATTTGAGGTTCTTACAAGTTAAAAAATTAAAAGAATTTTTCAGAACTTAAATAAAACAGAAAAAAAAGTTGTAAAGCAATTTGTACAAGAATACAAAAATTAAAATTATAAATAATATCACTCCTAAAAACACTCATATTTCCTTAAAATTTTGTTTTGAATTTTTTTTAAAAAAAATACTTATAAATTTCGTTATGAAAAAAATTTTGCAGGAAACTATTGTCAATTTTTTTTAACAAATTAAAAAGAAATACTTATGAATTTTATAATTTTATAGGAAATAATTATCCATGAAGAAATTATTCGTCAATCAAGATTCTTATCAAAAATAGTAAAAAAAAAATTCTTACAAATTTTTTAATAAATTTGTAAAAAAAATCTTATGCATTATGAAAATTTTTAATAAGATATATAAGGATATAAATTCAATCAGAAACAAAATTCTTAGTCCCTCTTACAAAAGTTATAGTAAATCATTCAATTTGAAAAAGAAAGAGTTAGTTTTCCCTATCTTGATTTTGGAAAGTAAATACAGAATGTATCTGATTTAGACAGTTTAAGGCAACAAAGTGGTGATTTCCTTTTCCATACGCATGTCCTTTTGATAATACTTAGTTAGTTCAACGACGGCTCTAAATTTTTAACATCTTAAAAGATTTCTACTCATATTTTACTAACACAACTTAAAATAAATAAATAATATAAAAATATAGGGTCTTGACCTAGAAAAAAAAAGTTTGTCTTTTAATTTTTTTATGTTGCCATAATATGTGTGCATGACATTGGTGTAACTATGCTTACACTTATTAAATTATATTTAATATATTAAAAAATATCAAATATACATTATTATTTTTAAGAACACTGGAGAACAGATTAAATTATAATGTGTCAGTCCAATGAACATACCCAAAATGTATAAAGAAAAATATCTTGTTGCTTGCTCATTTGAGGTCTTATTTCATTTTACTTTATGATGAGTAATCACAAATTTTGCAAACAAGGAAAAAACAGGTAAGAAATGTGTCCAGTATTGTGTCTGAACCAAATTAAAACAAGTGGAGTCCTCCTGAAGAGAAAAAATAGCATGCTCCACGGAATAAAAAAAAAAGTGCTGGTGTGAGAATGAACCAATCCGAATGAAGCCACTCAAAAGTTTTTAAACCAAAAAGACAGAGTACGTTAGGAGCATAAAACACACCCAGAAGAGAGAGTTGACACACGTGCGTCCTGGATTGGCCCAACACTAAGAACTTGAATGGAGAACGGACTGTTACTGCCACGCGCCCGATTGCGAGTGGGGGTTTTCGGTCTACTTTTATGATGTAATAATAATGAATAACTTTCTTTTGGTCCAAATAGCTGGATTCAGATATTAACGATGAGATAGAGAGTGGAAAGAGAAAGAGTTGAAGTAAGAGTAAGCAAAGGCAAAGGAGAAAAAAAAAAGAAAAAAAAAAAAGAAAAGAAGAAGAAGTAAGAGTGAAGAATATAGGTAGAGATAATAGAGATAGAGAAAGGAAGAGATTATTGTTTTTTGTTTTGATGCTGTATTGACTCTGTTGAGAGATAAGACTTTGAACTTGAATTGAAAATTTATTGCAATCTGTGTGTCTAATCAATTTATTTATGAGCTATATGTGTTGGTAGCTTCTAGAGAAAAGGGAGGTGAATGTTGTTGTTGTTGCGGTTGCTTGTTGTTAGTGGATAAAATACACATATCTGAAGAGGACGATAGCAATAGCGTGTGTTTGTGTTTGTGATTGCGATTGTGATTGTGATTGTTGTTGCAATGGGAACTCCACCAACGGATGAACTCGTGAAGAAGATCCAACAGTTAGAAGAAGGACACGCGCACTTGAAGCAAGAAATGTCAAAGCTCAAACTCTCCGATGTGAGGCATGGACATCGCCAGAGGTCGCACTCCGTCTCTCCGCAGCGTTCCAGATTGGGCGCTCCGCCGAGGAGGCGGACTGATGCGCCGGCAGCTGCGTGGAAGAGAGGTTCGTGTTCCTTCAAACAATCCTCGCCGCTGCAGAGAGAGAGCCGCGGCGGCGGCGATCCTCAAATTCACGGCGGCGGAGGTGGAGGAGGAGAAGGAGAAGGTGCTACTCCGTGCCGTGGTCCTTCCGCGGTGAATTTCACGGAACGGCAGTATCTTAATATTTTGCAGTCAATGGGACAGTCTGTTCATATATTGGATCTTAATTGTCGCATAATATACTGGTCAGTCTTTGTCTCAATGCGCATCGCGTTTTTTTATTTGTTTTGCTATTAAATTCTGTGTAATTTTTCTATTCTGTAACGGTGATAGTTAACGAAGATGTGGAATTATATGAATGTATTGACTTTTATAGCAACTTTCTCATTTAACTTTTTTTAAAATGAGATGCATGAGTTAATTTTAGTGCATGAGAGAAAGTCGGATGATTTTCCTTTTCTGTGAATACTTAGGGAAAAGCTTCTTACTATAAATGCTTGTGGAGAGAAGTTTCTTCCACTAAATACTTAAGGGAAAGTTTCTCAAAACTTATGATTAGTTCTTTGCTGGAAAATGGATGTGCTGACTGTGTTTGAGGTTTGATATATTGTTTACTGTTGAGCATGTGATGTTGTATGGTGCTGATTGCGTGAATTCGGGGAACATATATTAAGACCTTGTTTTGAGAAAACAAAAATGTGGTTGGGGAAAATTTTGCAGGAACCGTAGTGCGGAAAATCTGTATGGTTATACAGCAGAGGAAGCTTTAGGGCGGGATGGGATTGAGCTGCTTGTAGACCCTAGGGATTTGGGCTTGGCCAATGATACACTTAACCGTGTAATGATGGGAGAGAACTGGACAGGGCAATTTCCGGTCAAGAATAAGATGGGAGAGAAGTTCATAGCCGTAGCGACTAATACACCTTTCTATGATGATGATGGAAGCTTAGTTGGGATAATTTGTGTCTCTTGTGATTCACGGCCTTTTCTTGAAATGAAAGTTCCGATGTCTGGTGTAAGGAACACTGAGTTAGAATTGGACTCGGGCGGAACTCGATCTAGAAGTAGCATTACGAATAAACTTGGCATTGACACTCAGCAGCCACTTCAAGTTGCTCTTGCGTCGAAAATTTCAAATTTGGTTTGTGACATAACTTTTTTGATTCTGTAATTTTAGTATACCGTGGTGTGTCTCGAGTCTTGACGTCTTTAATCATTAAACAGGCATCAAAGGTGAGTAACAAAGTAAAGTCAAGGATCTGGACGGGAGAAAATAATGTGGATCGTGAAGGTGGAAGCGGTGACAGTCATCATTCTGAGCATAGTTTGTCGGAATCTGTTCTTTCGGACCAGAGAGAGGATGCTAATTCCAGTGGAGCTAGCACCCCCAGAGGTGATGTGCCACCGTCCCATTTTGGTGTGCTTTCTCACGGCGAAGAAAAATCTCAGGGAAAATCTTCGAGAGGGTCTGGTGACGAGAGTGAAGGAAAATCTATTCACAAAATCTTACCTGCTAAGGCTGAAGCCTGGATTCAAAGGAAAACATTATCATGGCCATGGAGAACAAAGGACCGAGAAGGTTCAGATGGATCAGAGGGAACCAATGTTCGTGTTACTGGACCCTGGAGACAGAATGATCGAGAAAATGAATCAGTTAATCAGAAGATTCTGTCTTCTGGCTTGAAGCAAGAAAGCCAGGGAGGTGAAAGTAATCGCCCTAATAACAATGAAGTTTCAGGATCCTGGTCCTCCTTTAATGTTAACAGCACAAGCAGTGCCAGCAGCTGTGGGAGTGCTGGCAGTTGTGCTGTCAATAATAAAGTGGATGTGGACACTGATTGCTTGGATTATGAAATTTTGTGGGAGGATCTGACAATTGGAGAACAAATTGGGCAAGGTGAGACGCTCTTAACTAGAGGGGCAAACTTGAGAACATAATCTTTTGATAACATCTATGCCTTAAGATCAAAATTTATTTTGTTTGAAATTCTGTTCGTTTCTTTCTAGAGCTTTCAAAATTTATTATGCCTATGCTTGCAAACCCAAATATCAAGTTAACAATGGTTATTATGCCTTTTATGCTTTACCTGTGACTTCGTTTCCTATTCACATAACTGTTTCCTTTTCCAAATTGCAGGTTCTTGTGGAACTGTATATCATGCTCTGTGGTATGGATCAGTATGTTCTTTTCTCTTTCTGCAATTTCTGATTTTAATTTCTTCCGTTATTGAGGATACTTTCCAAGAAATTTACTCTAGCTTAGGTTTCTTTGATGCATTATTTTCCTCGCATTTTTTGGGGCATAAGTTTATATATTGGTGCAACTGGAAGTTAATAGCATTTAGTATACCGGTGTCCTTTATTCTGCTAGTTCAACATTCTTGAGTTAAGACATCATAGAATTTCTGTTTGTCCTTGGAAAAGAGGATGACAATTCTAAGCAAGACAACGTTAGAACGTGCCTTTTATAGTTTTATAGGCTGACTGAAATTCTGATGTCAACTTATATTTGAAATTTTGCAGGATGTTGCCGTTAAAGTTTTCTCAAAGCAAGAATATTCAGATGATGTGATATTGTCCTTCAGACAAGAGGTATACTTTCCTCTAGCCTAATTTTCTTATCAGTGAGGAAGTTACAGAGGTTCAGAAAAACAACTATTGTTGCCAATGTAATTAGGAGAGAAAAATCGGCTAAAAACAAAATAGTTTTCCTTACTTTGATGTTTGCTCAATTATTGCACAATTGGGAGGGAAATGTCATACTTGTTGCTTTCACTTTTTTAATACCATGATTTTATGAGAAACAAATCCACAAACAAGTTGGGCATCATTGGCCTCTGATAAGTGAACTTGATTCATTTGCTAAGCTTGTGTTGGGCTTCTTAATTACTTTTGGTTATTTTATGTAAGGATTAATAGGCATTATTGTGACTTTGCTAAGCTTGTGAAAGGGATCCATGTTTATATGGACATGGCTTAGGTGAATGATGGCCTACATTGTTATTCTGTTTTGCTTTTGTTGCGGGGGGTGGGGTGAGGTGTTACATTATCTACCTTAGAGTGGATATAATTAGCCAAATGCAGTGAAAAGTCACACATGTAGCGTACAAGATAAACATCATCTGCATTGTGGAGTGGATGCAAATAGCCAAATACAGTATAAAGCCACACATTTAACGTAAAAAATAGTGTATGATTTATGTAGCATGACTGGTTGGGTAAAATTCAGTCTCATTATCTCTTAGTCTCCTCTCTGATGATAAAAGAGTTTAGGAGGGGACAACCTATACTGAAAGTAGTGAGTTCTAGTGTGGGATTTATAGAGCCTTTGGCTCCAACTAAAGTGGCTAGCTTTTTTGATCTAGCTCTTCCATGATTCTAATAAATTGATATTAGAGCTTTTCGCGACCGTGTCTCTCAGTTATGAAGAAGCAGCGGGTGGTGACACTGCCATTACAGCATTCGATTTGACTAGTAAAAGGGCTAGTGTGTACATCCAGCCCGTATGAACACAAGGGTTTCTAAAGTGCGGGTTTTATAAGGCTTTGGGCTCTACACTACAACAGCTAGCTTTTGTGATGTGGTTTCCCATTTGTGATTGGATGCCTTTTTTTCTCTTCATTAGTTGTCCTTCAAGTTCAATACTGTTTGGTTACTCAGCATCTTGTTGTTAGCCACATTTTTCTTCCTTAAATACGGTAAATTACTTATATTGATTTAATATGACCCATATATATATATATATATATATATATATATATTCTATTCCTTTATTTATCTGACTTTATACTCCAATTTACCATTGTAATATGGATGCACACTCACAGCCTAGATTGCATTCATTATATTTTCAAGATTGACAATTTCCCATAATATGTTTAAAATAATCGGAAAAAAATTGGATTGGTGCAACTTAGTTATCGAGAGCCGTGGCTATTAGGATGGCTAGGGATTTTGATATAATGTACTTTCTAGAATTTAACTAATATGGAACTGTGCCTTGTTCTTCCACTTGATTATTTTACCGTATTGATCACTTTTTTCGTCTAAACCTCACGAGTGCTTGGCAGACCCCTATAATATTTCTCTTACATTGATTTGACAACGTTTTTTCTCGTATGAAGGTGTCTGTAATGAAAAGACTTCGTCACCCAAATATTCTTCTCTTTATGGGGGCCGTGACTTCACCTCAACGTCTCTGCATCGTGACAGAGTTTCTCCCACGGTTTGTGCTGAGCTTTTTCTTTTGAACCATTTGTATCAATAGCATATGATTGTACTTTACTATGCTATGTATCACAAAGTACTTAGCTGGGTTAGTAATTGCTGTGTTGATTTGTATTTTATTACTTCAGTGGAAGCTTGTGCCGCTTGTTACACAGAAACACTTCTAAACTTGACTGGAGACGGCGAGTTCATATGGCCTTGGATATTGTGAGTACCTTTCCTTCTAAATAAGACCATTGTTATGATGCTATTGATTTGTGGTATAATAGTGGATCATTCACTTTTTTTCCTTTTCCTTTTGGTATTATTTATTTCGGATTTTACTCCTGGAGCATAACGTAATTTTGACTTTGTTCGTATAAATATAAATTCCATTAGTATTTTAGAAAGCATCTCTCACATTGTTTGAAGCTTGTTGTTGTATGCTTACAACATATTCTTTGTACAGGCACGGGGCGTAAATTATCTTCATCATTCTAACCCACCTATCATCCACAGAGATTTGAAGTCTTCAAATCTTCTAGTTGATAAGAACTGGACTGTGAAGGTCAGCTACTTTTCAGTTTTCTGTTTATTCTACTATGTTGGTTTGGAAGCTTGTCCTTGATTGCTTAAAGTTTCTAACACTGTCTCTGTTGCTACAAATATCTTGATGACGTTTTAACTGAACAGGTTGGTGATTTTGGTCTTTCACGAGTTAAGCATGAAACATATCTCACAACTAAGACTGGAAGGGGCACGGTACACTCCTTTTCTTTAGTGGGACATACTATTTCTTATATTTTTGCAATCGTCCCCTTTATATTTTTCAATGCTAAAGAGTCTCAAAACATCTCACTGATTCTAGCATTTTTTTTCTTTATAGCCCCAATGGATGGCACCCGAAGTCCTTCGTAATGAACCCTCCGATGAGAAGTATGTCCTATCTGTACTCTCAATTTCTCTTTCTCTCCACTGATGTTTCTAAACAAATTTCAGACTTTGAATATCTGTTTTTGCTGCTTCTTGGGAACATCAGATCTGACGTTTACAGCTTTGGAGTGATACTATGGGAAATTGCAACTGAAAAGATACCTTGGGATAATCTCAACTCAATGCAGGTATTGCTTTCATGAGTACATGAACCTTCGAAAATATATACGCGCGATGCTTAAAATGGTAGTAAAGCTTATTTAATCGAATTGCAAAGTTTGGTTTTATCGTTGGTCAAGCTTTTACTTTTTTTCAAGTTATTTGTTATTCCAGTGCTTCAAACTTGAAAGTGAACTATTATACCATAAAGGATGCACGTTGGGTGTTTAAATTTTTTTTGGCCGCAGCTTATTTAGTTTTTGAATTACGCTTATTCTGGTATTAAAGATCATGGTGACTGGATATTATTATATCATAATGTTTTCCCAGTTCAATACGAAGATTTTCTTTAATGAACTATGGAATATAGATCACTGTGGGTGCATACATGAACAACTTTTCCTCTAGGAATCTTGCAGGTGATTGGAGCTGTAGGATTCATGAATCAACGGCTAGAAATTCCAAAAAATGTCGATCCGCGGTGGGCTTCTATAATTGAGAGCTGCTGGCACACGTAAGCATTCTAATCTCCGTTAAACTTTTGTACGTCAATTTCAACCCTCCAAATGCCTTGATATCCTAGCATGAAAGTTATCACCCAAATGAATATAGAAGTTGCTTTACTTGTGCTCCAATAGTTGGCCAGTTTACCTACTCGTATTTTCTTGCTGTTTCATCAGACTGGAAGAAGTATTTGGCCTTTTATTTATTCAACATTAGGTTACCTACTTGATGTAGCCCATTTTACATTTTCGAACTGTAGTGAATAAGAAATTCTCAGTTCCTTAGTTGACCTTTGGTTTGTTGCGTTTGCTCCTCAACATATATATTTTTTTCATGTAAATCCTTGATCCCTTATATTTCCTACCTTTTTTTGGTAGTTTTACTTACGAATGTTGAAGCCATATAAGTGGAGTTAGCAAACGTTTTTCCAACTTACAAATTTGTCTGTTCCTACCAGCGATCCAGCATGTCGGCCAACGTTCCCGGAACTGCTTGAAAGGCTTAGAGAGCTGCAAAAACAGTATGCCATTCAGTTCCAGGCAACACGATCCGCCAGCAAGGAAAGCACCCAAAAAGAGACGTAGAAAAGCCTGGAGCCATTTTTTTCTGATGGTTAATGATTTTTTTTGCATATATTTTACCAAAACTGGTGGAGTAGATGAGTTAGTACAAACAAACAGCTGGTCTTGGAACTTTGTAGCATAGCTGATCTGAGTCCTTCATCAACATTTGCCAAGTTATTTTGAAGAAGGTGGATTACTGATAAAAGAAACGTGGGGATTGCCAAACTTTTGATAGTGATTGGGTCAGTCATCTTATTTTTCTCTTGTGGCATCTTTTAAGTTTCGTCAATTGATTGGTGGTTTTAGATGTTTGGAGTCTTGTCAATTGGATCGATTACCACCCGCATTGTACTTTTCTATGCAAATGTTTGCGCCACTATTTCAAAGTTGTACAGAAGGTGGCGAAAAGATGGGGAAAAAAAATCATTTGACTACATAGATTTTAGAATCACAAAATCAGTGTGCTTCAGTGTTTTTTGTTAATGTTGGATCTCTATCATTATCCACTCGAAGCAAAAAGTGCAGTTTAGCACATCCGACAGCCTTTGAAGGGAACCATTCAGAATTTGATTGGCTGTCATCAATTCAACTCATCGAACGATTATGCGCAATAATTCCTATATTAGACACTAATTTTCAATTGCTTCTGCTTGGCCGTTCCTTTTTGTTAATATTAACCGAACTGTAAAATGCTGATTTCCTAAGGGATATAACGACCAAAATATTTATTTTTCTCAAGATTAACTGTAATGGTAGATGGAGGTATGATTATTACGATTTGAATCCTTGGCGACGATAACGTTTTTTTCCTTAATAAATCGCACAAAAAAGTAAATTTGTTTTGAGAAAAACATGAAATTATGAAGAAAAACATGCTAACAATTCTCACTTAGTTAGTCTGACTTTAAAGGAACGAATTCTTTTACGTTTTTTTTTTTTTTAAATTTGAATCCTATAATTTTTTTACAAGTATTTGCATCAGAAATCAAGCTAAATGATTATAGATAACGATGAAGTTGAGTAATTTATACTTAACTGTTTACAGTAATATATAGAGAAAATAGATTATGTACCGATAATATCAAATAACTACTAAAAACAAATAATCATGCATGGTAAGTATGTTAATTTTTACATTAAGAGTTATACTATAGCATTTCTTTTTGGGGTGTTGTTCTACTTTTTTTAGTTTCAACAAGTAACTACAATGTGGCAAAATTCAAACAATGTTTGAATTCCATTACTAACTTCAGTTATGACATATTTTAGATTATTTATGTTGATTTTAATTGGATGCTTATACGAAGTTAGCATATCATCAATTCAAAAAGTAAATTTAAGAGTCAAAACATAATTTTGTATAATTAATATAATCATCATACTCACTTCACATAGACATAACACATGCTTTAGCAGAGTTTTTCTAATGTAGTTTCCTAACAAGCTCAAAAGTTGACTTTCATCGAGTGATTCATGTTCTTTTTCCATGACACCAATGTTTTTTTCAATTGAAATCAATGGAATTTATTTTGAATTAATATAAACCCCAATTATTTGTAATAATATCAACCAGGGTTGTTTTTCTTTTTACATTATTGGTAATTTGTATTTAGATAATTTTGGGCCCAGCTTTATATTTGCATTTTTATTAAAGTTGCGCCAAAAACATTTAAAGAAAGTTTTTCAGATAAAACTCCTAGCAACAGTCATTCAAAACTTTAACTTTAAAATAGCTTTTAAACAATAAGAAAGAAAGTTGGGTCAACTATAGCCCTTTTCCTCCTTCCTAACAATTCCCTGTTTACTAGTGAAAATGTGACGTAAGTTACGAGACAAGAAAGGAGGGAAACATCTCATGCAACTTGTAGAAATCTGAAACAACTTCATGGTGGGGAACTTATAAAGCCCATTTAAGGACTAAGGTTGCTTTTATCACTTGGGAAGTGGGATTACATTTTCAGATAAAGAAAGTAGTGGATTCCCCGACAAACAAGCAAGAAAAAAAGGGATGAGATGACAAACTAATGGCTCTAAAGACATCTTAGAAATAAAGATAAAAAAAAGACACCACAGCATGAAGAACTGTTGCAGCTATATGTTTTATTAGAATCTTTCTTTAATACGGAAAAAAGTAGGCGAAAACATAGTGGGTGCTTTCTTCACGACAATGTCAACTTCAAGTAACATCAAGAATCTAGCCTCTATCAACTTGAAAGTGGTAAAAATAGTGCAAATATGTCATAACAACTAGCACAAACTGTTGCGCCCAATACCTTACATGAGCATTTAGCATAGAGATAGAGGACTAAGTACAAGGTTTTCTATTTCACCACAGTAGTTGACAAAGCATTAAGCACTGAACTTGAAGATGGAGGAGCTTCACGTTGAACATCCAAAAGAGCTAATATTAGTGGCAAACACAGAGATACATGACTCCAATTATCCCACGCTCCAACATAACTATGCATAGATGATCCAAGGGATCAAGAGCTCAAGATCCTATCATATACCATCTTAGCCATTCGTTTAGTTCCAATTGGTCAATTTGATGCATGAAAGAGAAAAAACAGAACTGTAATACGGAGAAATCTAAGAACTCTGATACATTTATTTTTTGAGTCAGTAGTAGAATGAATTTAAACACATAAAAAAGAGAGGGAAGGAGGGATAAAACTTCAATAGATAACAATTCATTTAACTAAAAGTTTAAACAAAAATAATAGGTACCCAATACCTTAAATTTCCTTGGGTACCACAATTTCTCAAGAAAACATTGTTTGAATGGTGATATTTGTTCTTCAACCTGTAGGGCATGCATTTCCATGATCCAACGGGTGCTACCTATTGTGATACCCTGTGTTCAAATCTCACTCCCCACCTCCCCAATTCAGGCTAGAAATTCTAACTTGAAACCATCTACGCCAGAACAAAATACCACCCTTGCCACTAGGTTCCCTAGCCTTCATGAAACATTAATTGATTGGTTCTATCGGCTTATATTTGCTCAAAGTCTCGTCTAATATCACCAAACATAAGAGCAGAACAATGCAAGACAACTAAGCTAATCTATTGTTAGTTCCTTTATGTTAGTCATTATGATTTCAATTGCTGACAAGACTTGATTATGAATATAGAAATTTGTAAACATCTAAACAAATGTTTCGGCACATGGATCGTATGGTTTCTGCATAAATTAGGTCTTTGCATTCAGATAAGTATGATTCTGCTAAGCTATGGCACTTCCATTCCCACAACTCTAGCGAAGCAAGTGCCGGATTGCAGCAACAGCATCACCTTTATGTTCGCGTAAGGTCCTTTCAGCCACTTTTTTATCCAGCTTTTGAAACAAATTACACATAAAAATATCAATTGATTAAAAAAAGAACTAGAAAAATTTAAAAAAGCGACATACGGAAAAAGTTACCTCTAATTCATTAGCGATAATATCAACCTCGGCGGCATTTATCTTAACAGCAGCTAATTCTTTCTCCCTACAATCAGGGGGGAAAATACAGACTAATAGTTACTTAATAATTAATCAAATGTTGAAGACAGAAAAAAAAAATAGGAATAATTTTACCTCAAACGCATGGCTTGCCAATCAGCTTCTGCGGATGCAGCAATTGATGCCATGGCCTGCAAGATCGTTAGAAAATACCGCAAAATTCAGTTTAACAAGAATCGAATTGCTAGTGTGGAATTTTGTAGCAACGTTTGGTAACAGCGCGTTCGATTTCACTTTAGGACGTGATTTTGAGAAGCTGATAAACGCGCTTCCGAACGTGTTTTGAATTTCGAATGCGATTAGAAGAAAAGGTGAGAGAGAGAAGAGAGAAGAGAACCTCTTGAACTCGAGAGGAATCGAGTTGGCGATCCTCAACGCGATCAGTGAGCTTGTCGAAAGCTTTGGTCTGCTGCTGCATGTCCTTCGAGTCCACCACCCTCTCTATTCCTTCATCTGCACCTTCCATTTCTCTCTCTCTCTCTCTCGCTTCAATTTCACTCTTTCTGCTGCAAAATCAAACTCTACAACAAAACTCACACAACCCACGAGCAACGCTGGAAGAGCTTCATCTCATACTGTTACTTTGTGCTTTCTGAAACATTTTTCGGCCCTTATTGGGCTCAACTGGGGATTCATTTCTCTAAAGGATTTACCTCCTGCACCCCACCATTTCTTCACGCACCCAAACCTTTCAAAATAACAATTTTACTTTATTTCAGACTGTACAATAATATTTTAACAATTTTTTCTTATAAATTGAGGTAAGATTTTTAAGTGGTTTTGAAATAAAAAATTTATAACAAGAAATAATTGTCAAAATTTAATTTTTAAAAAATATTTTTCTTTTCGATTCTTTGGGATAAAATTTCGAAAACACTTTTTTCTAGATCAAATTTTCTGAAACAACACACATGAAATACATTCTACAAAACCTAAACAAGATCAAATTTTCTGAAACAACACACATGAAATACATTCTACAAAACCTAAACACATTTATCTTAATCTTCCTCTACAACATTCTTCGTCTATTTTTCTTCCTTTGTAACAGCGCTGATGATAGAAGCGGGAGCAGCAGTGGCAGCGGTAGCGGGCTACGGTGGTGTATTTATAGCACAGGGGCGTTGTTAATAATTGTAGTGGTGCAGGAAGCAGTAACTCTCTCTTAAACACTCTCAAACAATTAGCCCACTAAGCTAGGCCCAACTACTTTTTCAGAGAAGAAAGGATTTTTTCGGTGCCAATAAAAAAATATTAACTATATTGTAATTAAAATAAATAATGTTTAGTTATTGATAATTTTTAATATAGCAATTAAAAATTAATTTACAAATAAAAATATATATTAAGAAAGGGATAAACAGATCAGGAGATTAAATATACCAATAAAAATAAAATAAGAATATTTTAATATTTCTGGAAGGAATATTTTGTAGGTTCGATATAAAAAATGTATACAGAATAAGAAAAATAGAACAAAAAATATTGATCTGTGTAAGTGGGAGCACGTGCACGATAGTCTCGTTCTTCACATGATATATTTTATGATATAGAAACAGATAACTAATTAGAAATCTTCTTAAATAAAGATTAATCTTAAGTGAAAGTAATTTTCTTATTTATATATTAAAGTGTAAAATTATTCTAATTAGTGTATTTTTTTCGTTTTCAATTACTAAGCACGTAGACGTAAATAAATTGGTACGAGGTCATAGATAGACATCACATAGTATAAAATATACATTATTTCTTTTTTTCAGAAGATATCAATGGTGTATACAAAAAATCTCTGAAATAATTAAATAATTTCGGAACATGATGCACTTAATTAATACAATTAAATAGTTCTTGCATGTGATGAACTTAATGCATTATAACAAGTGTCTACTTTTTGTTTTATAAAATTATGACATGAAATATCTTTTTGATTTATTAATTGTTAATTTCGGATGAAATACTTTATTAAAGGTTTAAATACAATTTAATATCTATTTTTATCATTTTTATTTAATTGGTTATCATTTTAATTTAGTGTTCAATTAGATCCTAATTTTCGTCAATTGATATTTTTGTTAATAGTGTTTTATTAATTAACTGAACATGTCACGTGTTGACTCCTGATTATTTTTTTAATTAAAAACATTTTAAAAAAATTAATTTTTAAATATTGTTAGTAAGAAAAATCAAATTGACCACAAATTAACAAAAATTAGGATTTAATTGAACACTAAAGATCAAATTGAACAAAAATGATAAAAATAGGAACTAAATATATATTTAAGTTTATATTAAATAATTTAAAATTACTAAATTTATTTTGAGCTGCTAGATTGTTGATTCTTAGATTGAAAGTTGAAAATTTTCACCTTATTTATTTTCTTTATTTGCTTCTATTTTCTGATTTTGCCACTTCTATGCCGATTTTAGATGTTTGTGTGCTTCCGAATCACATTAATCCATTTTAAAAAAGACATACTCGTTTGGGGATGATGCAGACACATCCTTTTTGTTCGACAGAGTTACCGTTGTTAGGTGTGTAAATTCACAATGCTAAAAATAAGTATCTTTTATTAGAGTATTGATTAAGGAATTTAAAAGAATCATTAGTATAGTTTAATCCTGATTTTCAATGTGATTTCAGTAAAAACATATAGACATGATAAGAGGTTTTACAGTTGAATTGTGTTGTTGAGTTGGTTCTGAAATGGTGAACAGCTAGCTAGGTTAGCTCAATTAAGGAATGGGATATCCCCAAGAATGTGGTGGTTGACGAATCACATGATGCTGCGCTCCAGCTATTCCAATTAATTAAGTAGTTAGTTCATTTTTTCTTTCTTGTTGAAATTGAAAGAAATAATTTACTGATATGACAACGATGTTCTTGCTTCCGACTGTTGCCGCTGGATGCATGCATTCTCTCAACTTGCTTGCATCACTGTACCCTTTTTCTTTTCTCCTCCAGTGTGAAGTTCTTCATCTAAATTTCATTAAGTTGAATTGCACAAATATGGTATGAGATAAATGCTTATCATACTTTGTAAACAATATTATCTATTATATTTTTTTGTGCGAATTAAGGTGTGAAATTTAAGTTTAATTTAATTTTATAAAATCAATTTATAAGATCAAGTTTGCATTTATTTATATATTAAAAGAGTGTCAAAGTGAGTCAATTTGGTTCATATGGATTGGTTCACTGTAAGTTGAGCTAAAAAATTATTAACAAGTTCAACTTGATTCACTTTTTGGTGAGTCAGACATTTTATAATTTGATGTGACTCACGGGTTGATGGGTTAGTGAATTGGTTCACTTTTAATTTTTTTTTTAATTTATTTTATATTTATTATATTACAGTGGATGTGAATTGACTTCATTTATTTTTTATGATAGCAGAATTTAATTTTCAAAATTTTATTATAAAAATAATAATTAAAGATTAAAGTATCAACATATATAATTTTACAAATAAATTAAATAAATATTCAAACTATTCATATATTATTAAACAATATTCTAAGTGAACCATATATAAAATAGTATTTTGTGAATAATAGCTTAAAGCTTTATTCGATCTCTTTTAGGTTTAGTTTTGTTTAATGAAAAGTAAAATTGCAAATATCAACAAAATTGAAGGGGAAGAGCTAGTATTTTTTATTAAACATATATATAATACAATTATATGAATAATGTCTACAAAATTATTGTTTAAAAAATAGTATTGAGTTGAATTAAATATTCACACATACTAACAAATTGGTATGCGTAACAATCTAAAAAGTACTAAGATTTTAATTTTATTAGTATTCAAACTCAATCCTTCTTGAATAATAATGAATTCCATAAATATAAAATTATATCCAATATCCATTTAAAAAGTGCTTCAGAACATTATAAGGTGTCTGAAATTAAAATATAAGAAATAACTTCTTAGTTATATTTATTTTTCTTTTAAGATTTATCATTGACGTGCTAATCTAATTATCCAAATTAACCATTAGAAAAAATCTCATTTAAATCAGTTCAATTACATCCATATCATTTATATATGTGAATTAATAAATAAGATCTATTAATATTCATTTAATGAATATTATCTCTCACACACACAGTGACGAAACCTAGACAAAAAATTCAAGGGTGCCAATTTATATTTTATATAATTTATTAATTAATTTTTTTTTATTTCTTTTATTTAAACCATTTTCATACTGTAATTCACACTTCTCAATTTTATTTTTTCTAATTGATTGAATTCATGCAAAATAGGTATTCTAATTTCTATTCAAATTCAAGATTATTCAACTAATTCGTTATATGAAATGGAAAACATAAAATTCTAACATTTTATAATGTAGGGTAATACTAATTTAGGAAGATATAATTAGGGTTCATACCAATTTCATAAAAAAATTCCTAAAATCAAATTAGTTTTCATACTAATTTAGGGAAAACTTAATTTAAAAGAAATAATGAAATAATCATAAATCTAACATACATAAATCATACTAAGATACTGTAAGTCTTGTGAGTATGAGTTATTCGATCTCTCAACTCTCCCATCTTGTTTTCTCAACCTCTCTTTCTTTTTACGATCAGATACAAAATCTTAATCGATTTATTAACTAAGATTTATAAAATTAGTTTTTTAAAACATATATATAATTTAATACATTATATATATATATATATATATATATATATATAACTTAATAAAAATAATATATAAATATAAATTTAAAAAATATATAAAAAAATAAATATATATATATATAAAATATAAAATTAAAAACATAGAG
>Ga0214543_1004966_pt1 | contig 24892 bp, 16 predicted proteins | sample CNSS2metaG_FD_160094 | JGI IMG/M metagenome (GOLD analysis project Ga0214543, IMG submission 160094) | Root nodule microbial communities from cowpea collected in UCLA plant growth center, Los Angeles, California, USA - CNSS2 | ecosystem: Host-associated > Plants > Roots > Nodule | place: USA... | reverse complement strand
TATATATATATATATGCTCATATCAACTAGAAAGCATTATTATTATTAATGTACTTGCTGAATGGTGTTTCAGGGAGAGCATGACAAAGGAAATATTGTGGGGTTGAGCCTGAATACAGGTGAACCTATAGACCCTGCAATGGAGGGTATTTTTGACAACTACTCTGTGAAACGCCAAATCATAAACTCAGGGTATGGTTGAATCTGGATCTGTTGACATCATCAATTTTTATTTATTTATTTTTAAACTAGGAACACTTAAATACTAGAAAATTTCGTTACTAATGGTATGGTGGAGAGTGAGGGAGGAAACAAATTTTATTTGAAGACAAAATGAAAAGAGAGAAATTTGAGTGGTGAGTCCTCAATCAGTTGAGAACTCGATGACCTCTGGTGATGGTTTGTTATGAGCATGATGAGAGCATGAGATCTTCAGTAGTAAATGCTGATTCAAATGAATTTTTAGAATCAGGAATTGATAACCTATCTTAGGAATGCATGGAAGAACTACACTATATTTCTTGTGTCTCCACTGGGTGAGGGTTGTGGATGTGGAATATAATAGGTCAGGTTTGTCTGGTCTGAAGGTCTCCCTCCACCACTATTGGAAAGGACGTTTCACGATATCAAACATGTTTTCCTACATCTAGTTTTGTTGTCAATTTTAGTTGGTAGAACTGTTACACTAAACAATGAAATCTTGAACTCAATCAGGATGTATAGCCATTTGAAATTTTCCATTACGCCAAAACAATAAGTTTAATTTAAGTAAGCATGATTACTATTACGTAGTTATGTCTTCGTCTCTTGATGCTCTACAGGCCAGTTATAGTATCTCAGTTACTGGTGGTGGATGAAGTGATTCGTGCTGGGCGTAACATGCGGAAGCCAACTTAGATGTTCTTGAAGCTTTCTCTTTTGGATAGGGTGTGCCGTAAACTGAATATTCTCTCTATTTCGAGGTGCCTGCAGTATTGGTTGGGATTGTTATGACTCACTTATTTTAATCTGTTATAATGAAAAAGTTTCTGGGTTTTGTTTTTCCCCAGTTTATTATTTCTTTCAATGATCTAATCATGTAAGTGTATTGTGGCTGAATTTTGGGATCCTTTTGAAATTTGTAAGCATAATCTATTTTGTAGAAAATTAGTTGAGAGAGTGCTTTTACCTCGGAAAGTTGCTTGTTTTAACCAGCAACATAAGTCTCGGGACTGCATCACCTTTATAATTTTGTATGAAACCTGGATAACATTGAATTAAAATAGTTGAAAGATTTTCATTTTTAAGTTGGACGTACTCGGCTGCCTGAGATGCTGTAAGTAAATCCTTAGCGTTATAGTAATTAGTAGGAATAAGTGGGATATTTCGCATCGACTTCTGAAATTACCCGTATTTTACTGTCATTCAACTTTAGAATATATTACGAATTTAAAGTGCTCCCAACAAAAACGTATGTATGTATTGTGTGTACCTATTATCTGAAAACTCTAAATCTAATGTTTTATTTAATATGCATTCCTTTTCACTTTATAATTTATGTTTACAGGCTATAAGTGCTTTTATGTTATTTAACGATAGATTAATATATGTAATAATTTTGTTGACTTTTAAAACAAGTTATTTAAATTAATTTATAATTGGTTGACGAAATAATTATTCATTGACTTCTGGTTAAGAGATACCTCAAATTTATGTTTACTAGTTTCTTTAGCACGCGTATAATTTAATTTAAATATATTGATAATTTAAGTTTATGTTTACTACATTTTTTAATATGTATATAATTTAATTAAATTCCGATGACACTGTAATTTATTTTACATTATTATGTAATTATAAATTATGCATAATAAAATTTTTGAATTTTAATGGTCACGTTTAAGTAGATTTAAAATAATTTTTAATTAATTACCAATGTATTATTTTTACAACAACATGAACTTAATTCAAATTGTAGAGACGGGGATGCATTGTTCCAATTGCTACTTAAGTATGTCCTTTTCTGAATTAAAGATTAGTTTTTTTTTTTAATGTAAAGATTTGTATTCAAGTTTTATGTATAAAATAAAATTTTACCAAAAATGCGAATCCCATCAATTTGTGAATAAATAATAGGAGATGAATAATCTGAATTAGGACTATAAGATGACTTTTAAATACAAATGAAAAATGTTTATCGACAACATACTTCATTACTATTTATCAAAAAATATCAATCTTGTCCAATAAAAAAAATAGCTACCAAGAAAACTAAAAAAAAAAAATTCTGGAAATACATATTTATAAGAAAAATATTCATTATCAACCCAAAATTATTGAAAATTAAAATTTCTATTTTTTAATAATCAATAATGATGTATTAGAAAAAAAAAATAGATATTTACATTGTACTAGTGTTTCAATCCAAAAACAAAGTATAGTTTTGCTGCTCTTACACTGATTCCATCGGACCCAAGAGTGGCGGTTAGAAAGGTCAACAAGTGACAGGCGTGGAGGGTGTTAGGTAGAATAAAGAAGACAGCGGCAGCGGAACACGCGTCGCAAATCTAGCTACTCGGAGGATGAGTTCATTAGGTGCACACGTCATGATTCAAGTGAACATCTTCCATTGCTGAACTTTGACCCAACTTCCACTTCAAGTAGCTCTCTTCTCCTCTTGCATAGCGCATTTGAATTGGATTGGATCTAGTTCCGCCATGGCAGAAGAAGTAGTGCAGAACAAGAAGGTTACATTCAAAGGCTACATAGATGATGTTCCTAAAGAAACCGATATGGAACTCACACTTTCAAACATTGAGCTCAACCCTCCGCCACAAGGCTCCGCAGCAATTATCGTGAAGAACCTTTATCTCTCTTGCGATCCATACATGCGAGGTCGCATGCGAGATTTCCACGGATCTTATATCCCTCCTTTTGTCCCTGGCCAGGTTACAAACTTCTAACTACTTTAATTTTGTTATACTATGGTGCCATGTGATACTGTAAGTAACTGATTCCTGTGTATTTTGATGAAGGCACTTGAAGGATTTGGTGTGTCTAAAGTTATACACTCTGATAATCCAAATTACAAGCCTGGTGATTTTATTACCGGGTTCACTGGCTGGGAAGAGTATAGTCTCATCCAGAGAACAGAGCAGCTCAGAAAAATTCTGCCTGATGATCGCATTCCTCTCTCCTTCCATGTCGGTCTTCTTGGTATGTCGCTCCTCTTAATCATTACTATGACTTAGCGTACGAGTTTTAATTCCCTCAATCTCTTTCTCCGTTTTCTTGTTATATAATTTCTTACCATTTCTATTGTTTTCTTTATGTATCTGTTTAGGAACAATGTTCTGAAACCTGTTTCACAGCTATGCTGAGGAAAATATTCATCACTATTGTTGGATTCTTTTAATAAAAACTAAACCAATGCTGGTTTTGTTTGTCTTCAAATTTAATGTTCTATTCTTTGAAAAATGTTGATGTGTTCAGTAGTTTTAAGGATGATAGAACAAAGTAAAACGTTAGTATTAGTGATTAGAAAAATTGCAGAAACGGTGAAAGAATTAGACTTAGAAATAGGTAAACCTCTACTCACGAACTTGTGAAATCATCCTTGCCCAAAACTAACCAGATTGATCCTTCCTTATCCTCACTCCACTTTGTCTAAATAACCTGCTTCCTTCCTTTATGTGTGTATGGCTCCTCTATGCATTATAACAGAATAGACTACGCTGCTATGTGTAACTTCCTTTTTCCAGATTTTTGGCCCAACATCACCCTCATTCATAACCCAGTGCCACTATATTTGGATTTTCGGTTGCTGAAAGTGTTGATAGTTTCTTTCTTCCTATAGATCACTCTGTTGTTGAACATTATAGTCGCTAATTAATAAAGTAGGATTTCACCATTTTGAGCTTAGCCGTTATTTTCGGATCCTAGGTTGGAGGGAATCCTCTAATTTTAGAGAGTTCCTTTGCTTATATTTTATGTAATTATGTTTTTTATGGCACAGTTGTTATGCACATGCAAACCCTTTAAACATTCAGGCTCTGTGCTTTTCGATTTTTGACTTATGTATGGAAGTGAATTCACTTCCATTTTTCTACTGGTGCTCTGGTTTTATAAATAATTGACCATTCATTTTTTCTTTTAATTTTGTAGGAATGCCAGGTTTTACTGCGTATGCGGGATTTTTTGAGGTTTGCAGCCCAACCAAAGGAGAATATGTTTTTGTATCTGCAGCATCTGGTGCGGTGGGTCAGCTTGTAGGTCAACTTGCTAAGTTGCACGGTTGCTACGTCGTTGGAAGTGCTGGATCAAAGGAAAAGGTCAGCAGTTTCACTAATGATTGCCAAAAGTAAAACTGAATGCTTGAATTAGTTGTTCCTTCATGAATACAATACATGAACTATTGACATTTAGACACATGGATGCACACACAGACACTTGAACCTAGTATTTTGTTCATTTTCTAAATGAATTTGTTGTATTAGGTTGACCTTCTAAAGAATAAGCTTGGATTCGATGAAGCTTTTAACTACAAAGAAGAACTAGACTTAAATGCGGCTCTACAAAGGTTTGTAACAATCTCTGAAACATAAAATTGAATTGTTTGTTAGCTATTGTCTATGGAAATGAAATGTTCTTTTAGAAGTTTTCTTGAGAAATAAGGTTCCAACTGTTTCTACTTCTCACTGGTTAGTTATCCTTCATAGCTTTGACATTCAAAATTCCAGACATCATTTATCCTGCTTACATGACAGGTATTTTCCACAAGGCATTGACATCTACTTTGACAATGTGGGTGGGGACATGCTTGATGCTGCTCTCCTTAACATGAGGATTCATGGTAGAATTGCAGTTTGTGGGATGGTATCTCAGCAAAGCCTTTCCAAGCCCAAAGGAATATACAATTTATTCAACCTCATTTCAAGGCGCATCAGAATGCAGGGTTTTTTGCAAAGTGATTACTTGCATCTATACCCGCGCTTTTTGGAAGATGTCTCAGATTACTACAAGCAGGGAAAGATTGTGTACATTGAAGACATGAATGAAGGCTTGGAAAGTGCTCCAGCTGCTTTCGTTGGACTTTTTCATGGCAAGAATGTTGGTAAGCAAGTCATTCGTGTTGCCCATGAATGATTTTTTTAAAATCGTACTAGGCACTGCTATGTTTTAAACGTATTTGGTTGAGTTTTTTGGATTTACTTGAACTGCGGCTTGGCCTTACTCTATCACCTTCTGCCTTTTGGAGAAAATGTAAACTTTGTAATATGCCTAAATTATCTAGAAGATAAAGTAGCTGCATTGGGTATTTGGCCCTTGCAAAATGAAAATATGTGTAAAATAAGAGAATCCAGAGTAGATATGCTCTCACTTTTTCTTAAGAGCAAAAGATAAAATTGCATCTGATTTGCTTAAATTAGAACAACAAAGAATATTGTAAGTGTACAAGAAATAGATGAGAGGTATAGTGGTATGAAACTCAAGTCATGCATGCTCTCTATCCGAGTTTCATATCAGTTGAAATTAGAAAACTTCTGCTTAACTGTCAAGGGGCTCATGGAATAGCATAGGACTTGGCAATGAGCATAACCAAATGCTGAGGGCTTTCTGATTGCACCTGTTAGGAAGAGTCATTTTGGATAAACCCATTCCACGTATTCTAATTACATGTGATGTTTTTGTAATTGTGTCTCCCTTTTCCTGTGGAACAGTAGCCCTAAAGCAATAAGAAACTATCAAATGCAAAGATGAAGTGTTACTATTACTTTTATTGAAAAATAGTAAATGAGACAAGAAATAAGGGTAAGGTATTTATATTCCTGTTTAATGCTTGTTGTGCCAAATTAAGTGTATCATGACCTAAGTGTGATTAAGGCCGAATGAACTTCTGAGACCAACAACTCCACTGCACGCTATTGCTTCATGCCCCAACGCCCAAGAATCTTACACCTAGTTATGCTAGTGGCTTTAAAATATTTAGCAATGAAGCGAATTTAAGTTGTATAGAGGATTTATCTTAGACACATATCCAAAAGTCTTCACTTTAACTAACCCTTCCGCACCTAAGTCCTACAAGTATAAATATACTGTGCACACGTATTTATTTCATATGTTACCATTCTTTTGTAGTGTTTTTAAAGTACTTTTACTTTCATCTCTTCACCAGTCAGCTTCATCTATATCTCCTGTCAAAAGTAAATCTAAGGAGGTTTAGACCATTGAAGGCTCAACCACTCAGTTAAATCGCTTCTAGACATGACAATTGGACAATTAACATAATAGAAACTAAAATAATCGGAGAGCATTTCCCTGTATTTATTAAAAGCCTTAAATAATCCTAGAACAAATTAGCAATATTTTAATTGATGGGTGAAAATGTGGTAAAGTTCTATGAGCATCCGCAATGGTACACTCCTTTTCAAGTTCTTAGACAATGTTTTTTTTTAGGATGTGTGGTGACATCAACCAACTGGGTTTCATATTACTCCGTATATTTATTTTCTTAAATTCATATGCTTTTGAGTTTTAAAAAAAAATCAAAGCTCTAACATTGAGCACAATAGCAAACAATCATTTTGTATAGCATAACAAACAATAATATTTCTATATTACTAACCACGTATTTTTCTTATCCAATTTTGTCTAGTTAATTCAAGTATATTTTTCTCTTAATTCAATCAAACACACTCTTAGTCCTCTTTCTCTTTTGCTATCTAAGCATGTTGAATGATTGTTATCCCTTCTCTTTTGAATAAGTCTTTTCTTATTGGACAACTAAATGACCCTATCAAAAACAAACTCTGATCCTAAAGCTCCCTCTTAGTGGATTAGAGTTAAAGTGGGTTTGACTTCACTACAAAACTTTAATTATCTCCTAAATTCAATACTTTCGGTTTGAGTCACAAGTTAAATCACCTCAACTTGAAGGTTAAGTCGAGTTAAGTCGAGTTTGTTCAAACTGGAGTTCTCGTCAAGTGGGTAAGAATTGAAAGTCAAGTCGAGCTTATTCATGCCAAAGTTTGAGCTAAGCTAGGCGGGGACGAATGTCAAATTGAGTTAATCAAGTCGAAGGTCCATATGAGACTATAAGATGGAAGATTGAGACGATCTGGCCTAAGTCAAAGGTGGAAAGGATCCATTCATACTGAAGGTTGAGCCGGGTCAACAGAGACAAAGGAACGAAAGTTAATATATATAATTCGATGTTCAAAGTCAAAATCGAAAGTAGAAATAAATTGACCTAATCAAAGGTATAAACAAATTAATTAAAGTCGAAGATAAAGATGAATCACCATCAACCAAAGGTGAAAGTGGATTGTTCAAGACTGAAAGTTAAGATAGAACAATCAAATCAACAATTGAGAGAGATCGGTCTACATCATTCAAAACTAAAAATTGAGATAAACGACTTAACTAATGGTGTGAACATGACTTAAGGTCAAAGTTCTTGATACATACTATTAGTCATAAATGACAAACATGAATTTTAAAAAGCAACAAGAATTAATTTAAAAGAAATTCTAAAGCACAAATTCTTATTTTGAGTTATTTATTTAATATATTTCTAGCATTTCAACATTCTATTTCTTAACCCGTCTAAACACTACAGTAATATTTCTTAACCTATCTAAACACTACAGTAATATAGGTTAATCCACCGACCACCTATTCGATGATCAAAGTAAAAGGATGGAAAGAAAAATAAAAAGTAAATATAGAGATGTAAAGAGTGTCTACTGCTGCAAAATTCTTTCTCTTCTTATTGATTCACTTATAATACTTACTGAAGAAAACAACTGGAAAATCAATTCAGCGAGGAACAGATTCTCTTTCATGTCCAAATTGCCTCACAGAAACAACTGGATGATCACTGTCGTTATTCTACTCTACAACAACCCCTAACAAACATTTGATTAAATTGTCATATTTACGAGCAAACCAAATTCCAAAATAGCAATAATATTAAAATTGAATGAAGTTTTAAGCTGGATATTGAGTTCTATTTTTAACCGATAATAATAATAAAATTGAATGAAGTTTTAAGCTGGATATTGTATTATATTTTTAACCGAGTTGTTAAATTTTTCTGTCTTAAGTATTTTAAATTGTTATACTTTTAATTAAGTTATTTTTATTAATTTATTTTCTTATTAATTAAGTAACGGATATTATTTACTTACTTATTTTTAACTAATAAAAAAATATTATAATAAACATAAAATAATTAATGATTTTTATTATGTTAATTAAAAATATGTTACGTAACAAGATTATCATTTTTTTATTATTTTAAACGATGATTTTATTGCCATAGTCACAAAACTCATTTTCAAACAGAACAATAAAATTATTGATTACTTTATACAATGAAATATTATGTTATAATAAAAAAATTATATTTCTCAAAACACCTGAAAATAAATATTGAAGATGTGAAATAAAATGAAAAACCATTACCACCTAATTAAATGAAAATTTAAACTAGAAATATTCAATTAAAAATTAATATAATAATAATAATTACTTCTAATAATAACAAAAATTGGTAACTTTGTGGAAATATGCATCCGTTTTATGAGCAGTAAGTCGTGGTTTGTCGGGGTCCACTGAAAACGCACGAAAGACAGAATAAAAGTTGACATAAAAAACAAAAAACAAAAGTGTGATGTGTGTTACCGTGAATTGCGAGGCAAGGATGGGCCCACTTCAATCCAAATAATAAATTTTCATATGCCAGAATTTTAATCAAAAACTTAAATTAATAATATTGGTATTAAAATCTCTGTAAAAACTATATAATTAAATTACAAAAAATTAAGATGTAAAATCACATTTTTAAAGTAAAACTTACATTTTTTTTTTTCGAAATAAAAAGTTATAAAGTTCTTTACAAAAAACCACACAGACAACAACCCTACTCCTCCACTGTCTGCAACTCTAGACATTCACATTCTTCAACACCGGTCAACTCTTCCCACCCCCCACGGAATCTCCGCCACCTGCCACGTGTTCGATTCTCATTGGACCTCTACCCTCCTATATCAACGCCTTCATCTCTGGAACTTTTCTCCCTTTATTCATTCTTCATCTCTCTCTCCTTCAGGTTCGTTCTCTCCACTCTCTCTTACCTCATCACCGCACTTTCATCTCTTTTTAGGGTTTCCATTCCGCCTTTTTTTTTTCTGTATTTTGTTTCTCCTAGGTTTCATTCATTCAGATCTGCATCCTCTATTTCTAGGTTTTCACTCTCACCACTCATTCCTAATTTTCTTTAGTTTAATTTTCTTCAGATTCCGATTATGCCTCCTAGATTTATTTTTGTATATCATTTCGTTTATTTGAATGTAAGTCCAATTTTCTCTTCGTACGGAGAAAAAAAAGTTTAATTCGATAGATGGATCTTTCTGTTTGTCGAGTTATAGTGAAACTGATCGTTCGTATTTTTATTCTAAAATAAATTAATAATTATAAAATTGAGTCTAATCTTTTTTATTCAGTGGGAAAACTACTCAAAATTGTTATAACTTATTAATTTTAGATCTAGAATAATTTGTGAATAACTAAGATATGATCCTATGTAGTGAAATTTGCTTTGCAGGATTACGTGGTGAGGTTCGCATATCTGAGAAATGGCAGATTCTTCTCGGGAGGAGAATGTTTACATGGCGAAGTTGGCCGAGCAGGCTGAGCGGTACGAGGAGATGGTTGAGTTTATGGAGAAGGTAGCGAAGACTGTGGAGGTTGAGGAATTGACTGTGGAGGAGAGGAATCTTCTCTCTGTGGCATACAAGAACGTGATTGGGGCGAGGAGGGCTTCATGGAGGATTATATCCTCCATTGAGCAGAAGGAGGAGAGCAGAGGCAATGAGGACCACGTCGCTATTATAAAGGAGTACAGGGGAAAGATTGAGACCGAACTCAGCAAGATCTGTGATGGGATTTTGAACCTCCTCGAGTCCAACCTCATCCCTTCTGCTCAATCTCCCGAAAGTAAAGTCTTTTACCTTAAGATGAAGGGTGATTACCACAGGTACCTTGCTGAGTTTAAGACTGGGGCAGAGAGGAAAGATGCTGCAGAGAGTACTTTGCTTGCTTACAAATCCGCTCAGGTATATATATTGTTTTTTATCTTATGGAATGGTAGTTGTTACTACTTCGTAGCTGAACTGAAAATTTGTGTTCATTTGATGCAGGATATTGCTCTTGCTGACCTGGCCCCCACCCACCCTATTAGGCTTGGACTTGCTCTCAACTTTTCTGTGTTCTATTATGAAATCCTTAACTCACCAGATCGTGCTTGTAATCTTGCCAAGCAGGTATATCTAAAACCTTTTAATTGTTTTTTCAATTCCTTGCTGTTGCTGGTATGTCTCAATTGTTCATGGATTAAAAATTGTTTGAGTTGTCGTGTGTGGACCTCAGTCTTTGTTGATTGGTCTGATTTTTTGATCATCCGGTGCTCAAGTTCCTGTGTATCTTGCTTCATTGGAATCTGTTGTGTCCACTCACCGTGTTGCATTGAAAAGTCAGTCTTTTGAGCAGAGCAAGTTAAAAAATGCGTATCACAAAGTCACAGCAGATGCTCATAAAATATATATCAAATGCACTCATGTATTTTTTTTCGAAGATTGTAGAATTTAGTTCTATTATGGTTCCTTGTTTGACAATGTAAATGTACTATGTCCCATTTCATGTTATGATGTGTATGGGTACACTGATGTATTTCTTTCCTTCATTCATTGCATTCCTCTATTCTGCTTTCTCTTTGGTGATCTGGGAAAAATGCTTATGGCAGGCATTTGATGAGGCAATTTCCGAGCTTGACACATTGGGTGAAGAGTCATACAAAGATAGTACATTGATCATGCAACTTCTCCGTGACAATCTGACTTTGTGGACATCAGACATCACGGTATCTCTTTCTCTCTTGTACTGTATAGAACTAAATATTTCTTGTTTTGCATTTAAGTGTAGACTTTAGAGCAGAATTTTTTCTGGGCACGTTGTGCAATCCTTTAATTTTGTTTTCTCCTCTCGATGGTTGGACAAAGATAAATTGTAAAGGAACAAGCCATGTTATACGGTTCTTTAATAAGCTGAACACCAACAACATAAACCTTTCTTTTGTAAGAACCCAGGACGTGAAAGTTGAAAACTAATTTAAACTTGTTGGGTTTTACATCATTCTAGTTGTTGAAATCCAAATACTAAGTACCCTCTCCGTTAAAGCATATTTTTGTTTTACTGTTGTTGTCATGTCATATTGTTATAGTCTTTAAGCTTTTCTCAATGGACTAGTTAAATGGTTATCCTCATACTCAAATAATGACAAATAGTTAAAATATATTGCGCTGACTAGCTTTCTGTTGCCGTTGATTGCTTGTTTAGATATATAGCGAGTAGTTTTGAGTTGCATCTTTTGTCATCGGTTTGAGATTGTATTCTTTCGAGTTTTTCACTTGAATTGCCTTTAATATTTAGGACGATGCTGGAGAAGAGATCAAGGAGACAACCAAGCAACCAGCTGAATAGGCCATGACAGTAGTGATGTGGTAGTTGATGGGATATGTATTACCCTAAATTAATATAGATCCAATGTGGCTTGCCATAGTAGGATTGTATTAATGAATTTCATAATTTCGAGTGCGAGTTGCGCTTGGGATTTACAATGTTTCAGTGGTTCTGTATGTGTTTTATTGATGAGATGAATGTGGCTTGGTGGTTTTGTGATTTATAAATTTTTTATTGTTGCGGGTATATGAATTTTAAGATTCATTTTGCATTTAATGCTTGTTTCTTTATGCTCCTGAATGCAGGGCCCAATCGAGCTAAATAACTAAACTTTCTTTTATAGCAAACAAACTCAATTACCTTGGAACTTAATATCTGTCCCGGGTTAATATTTTATTTTATGGCATGTCTTTTAAATTTTCATTTAAATAAATTGATATTTTAAAGTACTATCTATTTATACAGCAATCATCTGCCGTGTTTTTGTAAAATTAGACAAATTTGACAAAAAGATTGTTTTTTTCAAAATATTCCTTGTGCATTTTCTTGATTAACGTAATAATAAATTAGATAGCTAGTGCTATAATTTTTAATAAAATGCATCATTTCTATGCTCCATTGTTACCATAAAAAAAATTCTATGCTCCATCAATAACGTACCTTGCTCACGACTGAAAACTAGGATATATAATGTACCTTTAACTACAAACAACATCCTGCGTGTCGTAATAAATTTTTAAATTACCGGATTCTCGATATCAAATATCAACTGAATTTTCTATTCCCATTAAAGAATGACTGAGAAGATGCCGAAAAAGGAACTTACATTTCTATCAGAAAAGTAGAATGTTCAGAATTTGCTTATTTCACAATTGACTAACATGATTTGACCCATAAAGCATCATAAGTCTAAATCTTATTTCTGCTTCCATTTCTAACTCACATTTCCATCCTTTTTTCGTCTTTTTTATTTCAGATATTAAAGAATTCTAAATTATTATAATTTAGATTTTTGGATCGTCAAACTTTAAAATATATACTGTTATGTAAAATCTAGAGTACATTTTTTAATTTAAAACTGTATTATGAATTTTACATATATTTATAAATTTCTGAATTAAATGATCTCGAATATGCTTTTAAATTATATTATAAACTTAAATTACACAATTTGGAAACGTATGAATTATAAAACTTTTAAATTATGCAATTTAAAAACACATTTTGGATTGTATAAATTAAAATATGTAATTCAAATTACATTAATTCAGAATATATTTTTGAACATGATCTCGAAATTCTAGAATGAAAATTTCAAAATAGGATTTTCTAAAAATGTAAAATTTATTTTGAAATAAGCTTTTACATAACTGAATTTCTAGATCAAAATTTTCAGAATGTCTTCCAAATCGAATTTTGTTCAGAATAAATCTTCTAAAACAAGCTTTTCGGACATTTGAAATATGTTCTGTAAAGAACTTTCCGAAACAAAATAAGTTACTGAAATAAAATGGAGGTGCAGGAAGCAAAATACCATATAAGACGCCAACCCGGCCCAGACTCATGGGACACCAAAAAAGGCGTAGCCATTACCCTATTCTATTCAGTGTTATTCCCCCACTGAACACTCTCTTTGGTCGCTTGGAAATGGTATGCTTAAGCATTTACTGAGAGTGAGAGCGATAGCAACAACAGTATCTTCTTCACCTAAAATATCTTCTCAACTTCCAATTCCACTTGCTTTCACATTCGCATTCTCTCTATCATCTTCTACCATGGCCGCCACCGATGACTCCCTCCGCAAATCCCTTGCCGACAAGCAAGCCGCCGTCGACGCGCAGGGCAACGCCGTCCGCGCTCTCAAGGCAGCGGGCGCCCCCAAGCCGGATATCGACGCCGCCATCGAAACCCTAAATGCGCTCAAGCTGGAGAAAACGTCCATCGAACGCTCCCTCATCGGCGGTTCCGATACCCGCGAGGCGTTCAGGCAGGCTGTGGTGAACACCCTGGAGCGTCGCCTGTTCTACATCCCGTCGTTCAAGATCTACCGCGGCGTCGCCGGCCTCTTCGACTACGGTCCCCCCGGCTGCGCCGTGAAATCGAACGTCCTCTCATTCTGGCGGCAGCATTTCGTTCTGGAAGAGAACATGCTCGAGGTGGATTGCCCCTGCGTCACCCCCGAAGTCGTTCTCAAAGCCTCGGGACACGTGGACAAGTTCACCGATCTTATGGTAAAGGACGAGAAGACCGGCACGTGCTACCGCGCCGATCACTTGCTCAAGGATTTCTGCAACGAGAAGCTTCAGCGTGATCTCGCCTTGTCCTCTGACAAGGTTTCGGAGCTGAAGCACGTGCTTGCCACGTTGGATGATCTCTCTGCAGAGGAGCTTGGCGCTAAGATTAAGGAGTATGAGATTGTTGCTCCTGAGACAAAGAACGCGCTCTCTGACCCTTACCCTTTCAATTTGATGTTTCAGACTTCCATTGGCCCCTCTGGGTTGAGCCCTGGGTTCATGAGACCTGAAACTGCGCAGGGCATCTTCGTGAACTTTAAGGATTTGTATTATTACAATGGGAACAAGCTGCCTTTTGCCGCGGCGCAGATTGGTCAGGCGTTTAGGAATGAGGTGAGGGTGTTTTGATGTTGCTGTTGTTGGTTTGTTTTGATTAGTTTAATTTTGATACATTCTAAATTGAAAATTAAGGTCCTTTTAGATAAGGTTTTCCACCCTACTGCACAAGAGGAGCAAATGTGAAAGTTAAGATAAATAAGGTTTTTCCAGAAACTAATTCTAGTGTATCGGAAATTAATTTCATTCTTTGTTTTTACGTTAGTGTTTATGGAAAACTTTATCTGAGCAAAACATAAGCTTCTAATCCCTTGAAAGTCGTAATATTTAATACTAAGACTGTCTGTAATTGCACGACATGTGGCAATGTAAAATTCTTTACTCTTCTGGGATGTGGAATGAACATGGGTTTATATGGTTTTTGTGTGTGTAGATATCTCCACGGCAAGGACTTCTCAGAGTGCGCGAATTCACATTGGCTGAGATTGAGCACTTTGTTGACCCTCAAGACAAGTCTCATCCTAAGTACGCTGAGGTTGCCGACTTGGAGTTCTTGATGTTCCCGAGGGAGCAGCAAATGTCTGCACAGTCTGCCAAGAGGATTCCTCTTCGTGATGCTGTTTCAAAGGTTCGTTTTGGTTTAATGTTTGAAGTTGTCATGGTGGTTTTTGAGCTTCTGTTCTTGTTCTGCATTTTCATGGCGTGTTCTTATTAGGGAATTGTCAATAACGAGACTCTTGGTTATTTCATTGGGAGAGTGTATCTTTTCTTGACGCGTCTTGGTATAGACAAGGAGCGATTGAGGTTTAGGCAACATCTTGCAAATGAGATGGCCCACTATGCTGCTGATTGTTGGGATGCCGAGATTGAATGCTCCTATGGATGGATTGAGTGTGTTGGAATTGCTGATAGATCTGCATATGATTTGCGTGCTCACACGGTAACCACTTTGTCTAACTCTAGGCAATGTTTTCTTTAAATACTATTGTAGTTCACAGTGTTTTCTTTATTATCTTTAAATACTATCTGTTGCTATAATTCAGGGTTGATGGCGTTTATATATCATATTTAATAACCTAAATGTTGACATTTAGGTTTTGTTATACAAAAAACAAGTTGTCCTTTTATTGAAATCTCCCGGTTCTTTTTTCTTCATCACTTGACCATCTCTTTAAGTTTAGTTTCTAATTTTGCTAAAAATTAATACTTTCACTTAAAATTAAATTGCATTGACATTGACTATATACTGATGAGGTAAAAATGTATTTAATATTGAAGCAGAAAATAATTATAGCCTTATGAGAGTTTCTTCATTTTCATAATGCCCAATTTTGATATCGCAGGATAAAAGTGGTGTTGCTCTAGTGGCTCAAGAAAAATTTTCAGAACCTAAGGAAGTGGAGGTACTGTTTAATGCTGAAGTTGTTGTTTCTCTTATGCACATCTATGTAGCAAAAACACAAACACTAACAATGCGACACTTATAATCTCTAAAATGTAGGACACAGCGCCATGGATATACACACACACACACATGTTAATGAATTATTTAAATTGATAATCAAGATTTATATATTCAGTCATCTATAATAGAAGTTAGTTAAATATAACAATCTGAACTTATTGTTACCTAATACAAAAGTAATAATCTACCCATCTAATGTTAAAAAATGAAAAGAGAATCTGATCATCATTAGAAAAAAAAACACACTCTAGCTGAGATTCATATAAAGACAGATTAACCACTTCAAAAATGTCACATTATATAAAGATATGGTACAATAATAAATGAAAATGTTCCTAATAATACATATATAATCTAAACCTTCCTGGTTATATAGGATATGCTACTTATTTTTATAATTATAATACAAAGTTACATTATGTCTGACCTTATGAATGCTATGCTTGAAATATTTTTTAACTCGCATACTTCACCAATATGCGATATGTCTCGGAGGCAGGAACAACATTGAGAAGGCATGTCAGAGCTTCATAGTTTGATATACATGACTTGTCCCTTCAACTTAATGCACAACCCTAAAGAGTATTTTGGCCATCATTGATCAAGTTACTTTTCATTGTTTCAGAAATTGGTTATAACTCCAGTGAAAAAAGAGTTGGGTCTGGCATTCAAGGGAAACCAGAGGATGGTGGTTGAAGCACTTGAGGTAATTGATGCTGTTATCTTGTGTGCGTGTTTAATAGTTCCATGAGTCTTTTTCAAGAGCTGTTTTCATTACTTGATTCTCCAAATCTTCTCTGCAGGCAATGCCTGAGAAAGAAGCTTTGGATATGAAGGCTGCTCTTGAGTCAAAGGGGGAGGTGGAGTTTGAAGTGTGTACACTTGGGAAAAATGTGACTATTAAGAAGAATATGGTCACCATTCAAAAGGAGATAAAGAAAGAGCACCAGCGAGTTTTTACACCGTCTGTGATTGAACCATCATTTGGGATTGGACGGATAATTTATTGCCTCTTTGAGCACACGTTCTACACAAGGCCAAGCAAAGCCGGTGATGAACAGTTAAATGTATTTCGCTTCCCTCCACTTGTAGCTCCAATTAAGTGTACAGTTTTCCCACTGGTTCAGAATCAGAAGTATGAGGAGGTTGCTAAACTCATTTCCAAGTCATTAACTGCTGCGGGAATTTCACATAAGATTGACACTACAGGTATGTGGGTGACGTTCTCTTTAATATGTAAAATATACTTCCAGTTGATAATGTAAAAATATTGTAGGTTAACAGTTTACACTGAATGATTGAATAAATACATATAAAATGAAGAAGTTAATTAGGATACAAAGCGGATAGTTTTTAGAATTTGGGCCCTGGAAGATTAGAGATCCTTCATTCTTACAAATGCAAAATGAAACAGAGAGAGAGAGAGAACATAGTTATTCGATTAAAGCTTCTCAATTTCAATTTATGGCTTCCAAGTTAATCCTCTCTTTAAGGGACAATATACCCACACTAAGCACAAGAAAACTCCAAAGCTTCACAAATCGGTTTTTGAGCTAATTAAACCTTAAAATTATGTACTACAACAACATAATAGCTACTCAGCCAAATTGATCGAGGGCACACCCTGTGTCCCTAAATTAGCTGTCAAACTATGTTTTACTCTAATTTCTTTTTCAAAATTAGAAATGCCACACTTTTTGTGAGGGACTGAGGATCTTGTTCGTAAACGTCAATCTTTTTTGCTTCTAAAACTATTATAAGTATGCTTCTCAAAAGTGAAATAATTTGAAAGCTGAAGGAATGTCCTCATTCACGGGATAATGCTACAGTCACCAATATAACATTAATCTCGATTTTGTAATTCTCAAGGTAGATTTTTTTTTCCATACTCACCTTTGTTGTTTCTTTTTTTCCTTTTTGTGCAAAGCTTTTGCTTTAGGCTGGGTGGAAGTTTGGTCTTTGGCGTCTGTTTGAAAGTTTTTTTCTTAAATTAATGCGTCTTGCATTCATAATGTATCCCAACTTTGTTGTTATAAAACCCAAATACTAATTTATATTTTTGTTTATGAAGTCGTTAATATCTTCTAAAATTTTCTTTAGGTACATCAATTGGAAAACGATATGCAAGAACAGATGAACTTGGCGTGCCATTTGCTATCACTGTAGATTCAACATCATCAGTGACTATTCGGGAGAGGGACAGTAAGGATCAAGTTCGTGTTGATGTGGAAAAAGCTGCCATTGTTGTTAAGGAGGTAACTGATGGCCATAGGACATGGGAAGATGTGTGGTCAACCTTCCCTCATCACTCTTCTACATCTGCAGATGATTGAATTTTAATAGTCGCCATCTAGGTTCAGATATTATAGTTTTTTGTTGCCAAATTTTGTGTTGTTTTTGAGCTCTGAATCAAACTACAGGGATGTTACAGATTGTCAACTAGATACCTCTTTCTTTGGTTAAATGTTTCTGCAATATTTGCAGTTGTTTGTAGTCAATAGATAAATGCTTTTTTGACAAAATTCTGATTTGTAATTGCTTCTTGGGGTTTTCTCACATGATACTTCATACCTTATGCTACATGGCTTAACCTAGAAATGATATATGTTTTAATTGGGTTTTATCTGAAATTGTTCTAATATTAAGTTAAGCACATGCAAGTGATTTCATCTTAAAGTCAAAAGAATTCTGTACTTGGTACTGTTTTTGTATCTCGTCACTTTAAAACCTTTAACTCTGGGTTGTACTTCGCTATCCGGGCCCAAACATGGTCATAAAATTCGTAAAATAGCTGCGACCTATTTTGTTTTTTATATATAGTATTTATATTAAAATCAATATATTAATTTTTAATAAAACAACTTAGTTTTAGCATCTTAAAGAATTTTTGCATATTAAGTTTATATCAGTTTTATGAACTTCAAACTTAAGATGCAAATGAACTGAAATTATATCAAGAACAATATGGATGGATAGTGGCAAAGTGTAGTCAAAGCAAATATGAATACTTGGGAGTACTTTTTTATTATAAAGAAATTATTTTATTCTTTAATATTTAGTGGTATTTTTAAACAAAAAAAATTATTTTACCAATTTTATTTTTTAAGTTTTTTTTTTTTAATTTAACAATTCTTTAAAGCATGATAAAAATTTTATCTACAAAATAAATATATAAATAAAATATTTATATTTACCATTATAGTTATAATTTTATTATTTTTTGTTATAAAATAGTAAATATGTGCTTTCATAACGACAATTTATTATTAATCAATAAAAGAATTATAAAATTTCTAGTTAACCCACTTTCAGAAAAATTGAAAGGCTGTGCTACTTGGCAACCTTTATCCTTTCGTTGGGATAGGAATAATTTGTCAATAACTTGAACCACTTTTCGACCACAAGAAAGCCCAACGAGATATATTATCACTTACAAGTGATTGTTAGATAGCCCAAAAAGTGATTGGAGGCAAAAAGATAAGACCCAATAAGGTTTTGCTTTTCAGACACTTTTTATCTTTATCATTTTTTTTTGTCTACATCCTTCGCATTTTCCATATTTATTTTCTTCATTTATTTACTTTCTTTGGAGTGGAATGGGCCACACGAAATCTTTATTCTATGACGATAAGTGTAAACAATCATCAAAAGAGAAAGTGAAGATGATTTGCAAGAACAAACTTGAATTCCCGGTCCACACTTATCCACTAATGCTTCTGGTCGCACGAATGATTTGTTTCCTTTTCTGTTAATTCCGTAATCCAAGTATCAAATAAACAAAGACTTGCACACAATCTTTCTAATCTTCTCAAACCATACACCGCAATTATCTTCTGAGATTAGTTACCTTGCGCATTAAGTATTAAGCTATTTGGATTACACAAACGAACACAAGCGCATAACCTGTATATGCAAAAAATAGCATTTCTAGGCTAATAGTAACAATAAAAAAATATATAAACTAACTGATACATTGATATCGTAGTCCAATGCTTACTCTATGATTTCAAAGATATAGAGTAAAAGTACACATTATATGGCAGTCTTACTATAAACAAAAAGCTGCTCTATATAATCATAGAAAGGTTTCCCCATCAAGAAATGTAGCTAACACTAAAATATATTTTCGTGGTGCATGCAGGTAACGCCAGCAAGAGACGAGAGGAACATGAATATGATTTCCCCAACAAAACTTTGATAATGATAATGAACACCGCATGGTACTTGTTCCTTCAAGACGCACTCCAACATGTCTCACTGTCTTCACCGTATATAAACTTTATACCATGTGTACGTGTCTGTCTCTCTTCATGTACCAACTCCAATTAGCTTCAACTGTGATGGAAAATGTGAACAATATAATCTTAATCTTGCATGTGAATAACTGATTAAAATCAAACAGGAGTAGGACAAAGAATTTACAATGTTATTGCCTGGCTTCCCCCAGTAAAATCCTTGGAGGAAAATTGGAAATACATTGCAAGCTGCTAGGACATAAATCATCAAGGCATGCATGCCCATCCATTCCAAGAAAATAGTCATTCGTCTATAGCCACACACGTCAACCTGCAAGGAGAGGGAACCAAAACTAAGAATTTGACCACAAAAAGATTGAAGTGCGATAAACACAAAGAAACAAAAAATCTAACCATTAAGTATATTCCGACAAAGAGGATGCCTGCAGCACCAGCAGTGACGCACATGTAACTGAGGGAATAGAGAACCTTATTTATATGCATTCCTACAACAAGAACCACGTCAGTATCTACACACAGCATAAATGCCTGCGGAAAAATGGTCTTGTGCAAGAAATAGGTAATATGAGTGCATACCAAATAAATCCAACGTAAGGCCAAAAACTACAAGACAAGAGGTTGGGATCATCCAATATATGGTTCTAACTCTGTGGTCCTGCATGCAGCAGCAAGGAAACAACCGAGTAACTTACATGTTACAAGCAAAACAGCATAAAGATAATACAAGAGCAAGTATTACATTACCTTAAAATGGACAATAATATGTCCATAGTGCAACCCAACCAAGCAAGTAACAATAGCCATCACTGAACTATAATGCCACAAAATAGATACAAAATTAGGGAATCAAAGAATAACAAACATTCTTATGAACTAAATTTATAGCAACCATTTTTATTAACTAAATTTCACATTCAAATATCGCTGAGACTGACATAATGAGTTCACCTTAAGAGTCCTTCGGGATCAAAAGGAGCCTGACACCAAGCAGGAGCACCAGGAGGCAATGGTCCATAGTCGGGAGAATTAATGCTGCATTCCTATGGATAATGATAAAAGGAAAACAATGTAAAATATTTAAAAGTTAGAAGTAAAATTAACTAGCATATTGGATTGGAAAAAATAAGACCAGAGAGGATCATACAGGCATCCGTGCATATATTGGTCTCCTGTACAAATGTTGTATACCCAATACCGTTCTATCAATCATGCCAACTACGTTGCATGCTGGTCCAGTGTCACCCCTTACTCCACATTTAACCTAACAAATCACATTTATTTCGTTTAAAACCAATACTAGAAGTTAAATTCATTCGAGTAAACTTAAAGCAATACAAGACATCAATACTCACAGAAAATGTCTTAGGCTCTGAAGAAGGTTCTGTTTGAATTTGATACTCCCAATCAGGAACGTACAATCCATATAACAAGCAAAGATAAACGAAAGAAATTACCAAAGCCACATACCTGTTACAGTCAAACAGATTCGAGAAACAGGTTAAATAAAAAAGTAAAAGCACGGGCATGGTTGAAAAAAAAAAAAAAAAAAAAAAACACACAAAAAAAAAAAAAAAAAAAAAAAACAAAAGAAAAACAACAAAAAAAAAAAAACAAGACAAGTCTCACTAAAAAGAAATTGAGAAACAGATTCAATGGAGAAACATCAACATTAACAATGAACACAAAAATTCATTCCCAACAAAATATGGTTGAGAAAAAATAAATTTGAACATTACTGCAAATCAAATGTCATGCTAGGCACAAAATTGATAAATAATTTTAGAAAAATGAAGTACATGCTAATGTGTTCCACAAAGTTTGAAAAGTTGTATCGTTGTGCTATCAAATGTCAAGTAAAAAAGTTCAGAAGCTTACCACTGGTATCGATACTTCCTTAGGAAGGATGGTCCAGAATTAACAGTATCATCACTCTTGAGCCAAATTTCACACAGTGCAGCGACCAAATAAGCTAATGCAATTCTCTGACATTCGATGAAAAAAAATAGGGAATGATAATTAATACGGAAAAAATATAGAAAGAGACGGAAATTTTGCTGACGATCTTCAACTTTTTGGACAGTTAGTTGTTTTAAAAATTTGTGTCAAAATTTCTTGAGCGCACACAAAATTTACAGCTGACACTTAGACCTGAAGTTTTCTCCTCAACAACCAATCACAAGGACAGGCAAAGTAAACCCTGGCAGAGAGAGCATACCTGCAGTATTCCCATCCACCTTATCTGTTTAATATCCACTCCATATGTCAGATCGTTCACACGATGGAAATAACCTCCTGCAGAAGGTCAATAATATTAGATATGTGAAAGAGATATGTAACATACATATTACATAAACGAGGTTATCAACAAAAGCACTATTATGTTTCAACATTCAATCTTTTTAGCCTGACATCCATTAAAAACAACATGCTAAAAAAGCTTAAAATTTAGTCAATAATACCTTGAAGAAAAAGGCCTAACACAAGAAGTTTTAGAGCCCGTAAACCTGCTTTTCTTGATGCATCGACTCTGCAAGACAGTTTCTGTTGAAGAAAAAAATGGAAAAATTAATATAGAATATCTGTCACTAAAGTTTCACAACAAATTCTAGTTCTATTTTAAATCTAGATCGTAGAAGTGCAAGAAATTTGGCAACGCTATCACTTCTTTTTACAATTCATTGTTGAGGTAACAATTACAATTGCATACCTTGTATGTGAGAGCGAGGGAAACACCAACAATAAATAGGAAAAACGGCATGACATAATCAGCTAGTGTTAAACCATTCCATGGGGAATGATTAAGCGCTGGAATGAGTCCACCGGCATCATCAACTAGTATCATCAGCTGTGCATCGAAATATGATAATTTCAGTAAAAAATTGTCAAAGATGAAAAATAAATAAATAAATAAAAACAAATTGTCCGTCTGATATTAAGACATATCCTGAATTTCTAAAACATACAATTCCATTTGGCCTAAAAATGAAATACCAAAGGTCCAGTGGGATTCCAATCCGCTAGATATTCAGAGATTAATGAATTCTAAGATTTTAGTTACATTACACCTTCATCTTTCATCAAAGATCCAATCGTTTGGTCATGCTCACCAGAAAACAACACAACTTACATTATCTCATGCGTGCACCAAACGCCGTATGACTAAATAAGACAGCTGATCTTATTCGGTCCAATTTCATCAGGTGCACCAAACAATGTTTAAAGTCTAAAAAAGTATCGTATGGGAAATAATTACTGATACAAATGTCTAATAGAGTTTATTGAAACAAAATTCATGTAAGTAATGATCATCTTAGACTTCTTAGTCGGTGATGCATAGTTGCCAACAACATTGGATATGCATGTAACTTGTAACACGTACAATGATCCAGTGTATCATGCTGTTTTCCAAAGCGAATGGCAAACATTGCGTTTCTTCGTCATCACCAATTCAAAAAAGTAATACAAAAGTAGGTCATAGTGGTGACCAGTCAGTATTACATCTAACCGATTGCACGTTATGCTGCCACCACCAATCTTTGCATGATGCATCAGTAACTTAAAATTAATCAAGACAACCAATCGGAAATTTCTAATTATCCTAATCCATTTACAATAGTTTATTTTTGTGGCCTCGGTTAGAACTACCGTATCAAGTCATGCTTGAAAAGTGGTGAAAGAAACTTAGGTCAAATCAGAAATTATACACATAAAAACTGACGTTCACTACTGTCAAACGGTTTTTGGAGAGGCCAAACATCAGTTTGACTAATAACATATCTTTATCTCCGTTAAGAATATCAAGAATTTTTTATGTAATTATGATTGAAGTGTAAAGGAGGTTGAGAACCAAAACAAGTACTTTTATTCTCATTAAGGAATCAATTAAGAACTAAGAATCTTTTCTTCTACAATTAAACCTGTATATATTCAATGACATAAAAGCAAAAATAAATAATCAGGGCCGTTACAAGACATGAAGGGTGTTGGGACATACAATTTATTTCTCCAATCAACAATCAAGAATTGGAAAAACTAACTTTTGCCCTAAAATCTTCTCGAGGGGAAGAAGGATGAAAATAAAAACGTATTAAGAATATGAAACGGAAATAAAAATTCATTTAAGACGCCATAATATATACGGGAATAAAAATGGTAGAAGAAAATAAAAAAGTGAGTGTATTATAATTATAATCAGAGAATAAAATGGAAATTATTCGAAAGGGCAAGTAGCCGTAAAGTTGTTAAAGTAAACTGCTCCCAGAAGAGAAAGTAAAGAGAAATAACCCAAAGTCTCCAAAATCGGTGGGGGTCAAAACAAATAGTTTATAATTAGGAATGCAACTTGAGATAAGAGAATAAAAAAATGTATAAAATAAGAGAAAAAAGTGGGGAAATGTTGGTTTGGGTTAAAAGTAAAATAGGAGAATATTGAGGAATTTGATAAAAATGGGAGAAAGTAGCCGTAGTGCTATTTATATGGACGGCTTTCCAAATGACAAGAGATGAGTAACAGACCATCTCTCCAAATGGCACCAAACAAACAAACAAACAAACAAACGCAATTCGTTTCTTCAAAGTAAAGCAACATTGCTTTAACACGTGCACAACCTTTGCATTGCAATTTCGATTCTCTGCGATGCCAAATTAAAGCCATCACAGAAAAAAAAATATCATCAAGAATCTCTCCTTTCAATCAATCAACCTTTGCTCCACTCCAATCATAACAACCATTAAAAAATTTTAATCAAGCACCGCTGAGTCACCACAAATTAGTGATTATCGGTGCGCATTGCGCATTGCGCAACTACAATCCCTAACCTCCACTCTTTAAAAATCGAACAAGAAAGGAAAGAAAGAAAAGAGAAAGGACCGAAACGACGTCGTTTGTCCCTTCCCAAAATTGCGAGGAAGGAAGCCTCCCAGGGTATTCCGTGACTGTTATGTTTCTCGTAACACATTTTGAAAGGCGTAACTAAATTCCTAATTAAGAATTAATCACGTATCAAACTCAAAAAGAAACGGAGATAAGTTGGGTCCCACACCCACCGCGAAATCTAGGGGCTAACTTAAAAAAAAAAAAACAACCTAAACATGACAGATAA
>Ga0214543_1004965_pt1 | contig 24894 bp, 24 predicted proteins | sample CNSS2metaG_FD_160094 | JGI IMG/M metagenome (GOLD analysis project Ga0214543, IMG submission 160094) | Root nodule microbial communities from cowpea collected in UCLA plant growth center, Los Angeles, California, USA - CNSS2 | ecosystem: Host-associated > Plants > Roots > Nodule | place: USA... | reverse complement strand
CTAAAATTATTCAAGGGCTAAAAGTTCCACCACATGTGTAGTAAACTTGTGGCGTAAAGAATATTTATTATCCGTGTTGATAAGCTTTATAGAACCACAAATTCTAACAGGTTTGTATATCATACATAAACACTTGATATATGCAAATACATCATTGACGCAGTCAAATGACAATGTACATATAACTACTTAATAATTATTCATTAGTACGTATGTGGACAAATATAACTCATACTTTTGGAAGGGGATAGGACGGTGCAGAGATGAGCTTGAATATTATTCTATTTTCATCTCTGAATTAAGTTCATAGCTATATTTATTTTTATATTCAATGGCTATAAATTCTTTATCTCATCCCAATAAATAAATTTAATATTAATTCATTAATTTTTATAAAAAAAATCACGAAAAAATTATGATATTACCGAATAGACAAAAAAAAAACATTTAATGTTAAATATTTATAAAAAAATGATACTTACATGTTTTAAATTAGAGTACCAAAAAAATAATGTAATCAAAGTTAAATAATTATATAAAATATTACATAATAACACATAAATAAAATTTCATAATAATAAAAATATTTATAAGTCTATGTAAAATATTATGTATTTGGTTAACAAAAATAAAATATTAAAAGTAAACAAATTAATGTTAGCTCAAATAAATAGAATTAGACTTACCCATTAGCTCAAATAAATAGAATTAGACTTATATAATAAATATTAAAAAAATTTATAATTAAATACATTAACTATAATAAATATTAAAAATAAATAATGTGTTCAAGTTGAACTAATCTTATTTAAATTTATATTTATATTTATTTAAGATAGTCAACACTAAGTTATATACATGATTATGAATCCATGTATTTGTGATATTAAATATAAATTATTTTTAATTTAAAAGTACAAATTTCAAGATGATAAAGTTTCTCATTTATAATTTTTCCCTCTTACTTTTTATATAAATCTCTTTACCACTTCATAAATATGTTTACATTCATCTCTTCCTACCACACTAATCTCCTTTGGCCATATTAATTTTTTTCAATCATACTAATATTTTTCATCTATACACATCTCATTCATCAAATTGTTTTTCCCAATCTCAATTAACCATATTCATCCTTACAATTTTTTTATATTTGTTGAACAAGGAGTTATCATACTAAAATTGTTTTCATTTGAAATTATTATCACCATCATTTGTCAAACCGACACAAATTAAATTTTATTAAAAATATTTTTTTTAATATTGACTTAGCCAACATTAAATTAGACAAATTTAAAAAGAAATACATCAACATCGATTTGACTGACCTACACCTTAAATAAATTTTAAAATTAGTAATAGCATAATCACAATGATACAAGAAACATTTTTGCCTATGTTATTTTACACTTATACGTCGGTTGAAGATTAAACGTAACAGTAGGAGATGTAAATTTATATTTATTAACTTTATAAAGCTGTAAAACATAAAAAAAAAAATTGGCAAAACATACTAAAAATATAAAAAAACATACGATAAAACGATGCAAAGTATATTGAATTGAAGTATAATTCTGACATATTAAAATATGTATTATAAATAATATAGTTAAATAAATAAAAGCATAGCATCTTTTTCGGTTAGACATATAATGCATATCAAGCTGAAAATCTTTTAATAATACAATTCAAGGTAGCACAAAAGGAAACTTTTTAAATGATCCACAAAAAGCAAAACACACAAAATTAACTCAAAATAGCATTTTCTAACACTCTATTTGATTGACAAGTGGCACAACCTCGTGATGACACGTGTCACTCAATTTCTAAATCCTAATTCCTTCACACTTCACTCTTCTCTCGCTCTCTGTCGTCAACACTCTTCTCTCACTCTCTCTGCCATAACCCTAACAACTCTTATCTCACTCTCTTACGTCACCCTACTTTCCTACTTTCTTTCACTCTCTTCACACTCGATTTCTTTCACTCTCTTCACACTCAACTCTTCTCAACCACACCATATTCATTTCCGATCATGTTTTTACATTCTGATTTCACATTTTTTAGGTTTTTTCCGATCATTTTTTGGTTTTGCCTTCACTGTTTACTCTTTATGTTTTTTCTATCATCTCTGATCATGTTTTCGTTTTGTTTTTATGGTTTTTTTAGGTTTTTTCCGATCATTTTTTGGTTTTTCCTTCACTGTTTACTCTTTATGTTTTTTCTATCATCTCCGATCATGTTTTCATTTTGTTTTTATGGTTTTTTTAGGTTTTTTTCGATCAGTTTTTTGTTTTGCCTTCACCGTTTACTCTTTATGTTTTTTCTATCATCTTCAACCATGTTTTCGTTTTGTTTTTATGGTTTTTTTAGGTTTTTTCCGATCAGTTTTTTGTTTTGCCTTCACCGTTTACTCTTTATATTTTTTCTATCATCTTCGACCATGTTTTCGTTTTGCTTTTATGGTTTCTTTATGTTTTTTCCGATCATTTTTTGGTTTTCCATCATTTTCGACTACTAGTTCATAAGTTTTTGTTGTTTTATGTTTCAATGATTATTTCTTTGTTTTTACAAGCTGATTTCACATTTTTTAGTGTTTCTCCGATCAGTTTTTGGTTTTGCCTTTACGGTTTACCCTTTTTTTTTCTCTGATCTCCGATCAGGTTTTGCTTATTGTTTTTAGGGTTTATTTGTATATTTTTCTGTTTTCCATCATATTCTACCACTACTTCGTAATTTTTTGTTGTTTTATGTTTCCATGTTAATTTCTTTGTTTTTACAGGCTGATTTCACATTTTTTAGGGTTTCTCCGATCAGGTTACCATTTACCCTTGATGTTTTTACTATCATCTCCAATCATCTCCGATTAGGTTTTAATATCAATGTCATTTTTACAAGATTATTTAACATTTATAGTGATTACCTATTTTGTAGGTTTTGAAGATTGATATACAGAATGTCTCAAAACGACAGTCACAAGTTTAGTCTGAAGTTGGAACTCATTGGAACTCATTGAGTTATGTTAAAGTTCATTTAGTTGAAGTTGGAACAGTAATTAGTCTTTTTAATTTTGATATGCATTGATATTATTTTCATCTCAATTTATTCTGTTCATCTTTTATTATTAGTGGTTGTTGATTTATTGATTGTTGATTTCTTGGTTGTTGATGTTGTTGTATTGTATCAGATGTAACGGTATTAATACATAATTAGTTTTTAAGTGTATGTTTGATTTTTGTTTTTTGATTTTTTTAAAAGGATTTCCTCAGTTTTCTTCATTGCAACTCAAGGTGGATCTGTTTTCTCAAGCAGTGTTGGAATTCAATGCAGAGGAAGTAATTTTTTTTATGCAAAAGATATCATTTTAGTTTTGATAACTAATAATGTAGAAGTTTTGAAACCAGTATTAGATATCATTTTAATTTCGTTAAAACAAATTAGATATCTCTTAATTATGTTATTCAACCTTTTAATTTATTTGTAACCTTATGATGGATTTTTTTTATGTAGGTTTAACCATATTTTATGTTGGAGTCCTAAGTTAATTAACATCAGGTCTTTTCTTTCCTTTATCTTCGATGCAGCTACATGACTGCATCATGTTACTTCTTTCCTTTTTCAGCTTTCTGATCTCTTCATAGTTTTGTTTTTCTTCTTTCCTTTTTCTTCTTTGTTGCCTTCATATTTCCTTTTCTTGAAACCTTCAAACAATATCTTTATTTCCTTTTAAATGTCCTGCAGCTTTTATTTTTATTTTGCTCTGTGCCATATTTTCCTTTTATACCACAACATTGAGCCGTGTGAAAAAGAGCTTTTATTTTTTTCTTTGTTCTTAATATGTTTGACCAGTTGCTTTGGGAAGCCAAAACCAGAGTATGCGTATAGTTTTGGTTTGAATGAACCATAGTACGCATTTCATAAAAGTTGTTTTTCTTTCTTCTGTCCTCTTCATATGTTTGACAGTTGCTTATCCCAATCTTTACTGAATTTGTGTAACCAAAACCACAACATGCGTACGGTTTTAGTTTTGATGTATTATCTCTACAAATACATCAGACTATTCTTATATTTTTATGTTCTCTACAAATACATCTATCCACAATTTTTGTTCTTCACTATTGTCTAATTTTCCGTTTTCTTTACACCATGTCTGCTTTGCAAAAACAAACTCAGTCATTACAAGAACTGAACCCGGAGAAGGAAAGTTGGAATATTGTTGCAAGAGTGGTAAGGTTATGGTTTGTAGAAGATTACACAAAAGGAAAATCTCCATTTTCCATGGAGATTGTTCTTCAAGACAAAAAGGTACTATACCATACTATAAACGTCCTTCATTTTTTTACTTTTCTTTATTTTTTTAGTTTCCATGTTATATTATAATGTGATATATGAAATTGTTTGTGCAGGGTGTCCTAATCCATGCGTCTGTTAGACGCACACTGATATACAAATTTCAATATGAAATCAAAGAGGATAAGGTTTACTCCATTCAGTCTTTTAGTGTTTCATGTAATGGTGGTTCTTATAGAACTACAAATAACGCCTATAATATCAACTTCCAATTTGGAACCAAGGTCAATTTGGTATAATCTACCTTAGTTCCCAAAATTAGTATTGCATACACCCCTTTTTCAACCATCAAAGCACCTGGTTTTGACACAAATTACTTAGTTAGTAAGTATATTAATATTTTTTCTTCTTTGCGTTTAAATTTTTATTCATGTTTTATTTTTGTTTAGATGTCATTGGAATGTTTACTGGTGTTGGAACAGAGAGAGAGTTAGAGAAAGGTGGTAAGAAGACCAAGATGAATGTCATCCTTATTGAATCTGATGGGTAAGAGTATTGTTCTTCTTTTATTTGATGTTTAACATTAGTCTTATCTAACGAAATTTTACATTGTCCAATAGTTATCGATTGGAGTGTACTTTATTTCTTCAAAGAGAAAGAGATTCTTCAAACTTTCCCAAGTGCTAAAAACATATATCTCTTTTTCTCACAGAAAAAAGACAAGCTTTATAGCTAGTCAACTAAGATATTGAATTGATTGAAAATACTTCTAAATCAATTGATTTCACTTTAACTAAAATCAACTTATTGATTATTATTTCAGCCATCAAATATGTTGTTCACAAAACTATAAGCACAAGATATTTAGGTGTTCTATCCATGTCTAAGTTCCAATCCATTTTCCAATTATTCGGTACTAACAAATAGCATGATATTCCATTATACACATCAATAACTAAGATAAAACATTTGAATACGAAAGAAAATATATTGCATTAGAAAATTTACACAAAGAAATAACTTATGATTCACTTTCAACAGCTCTATCTCGTTAAGTGAGACGGATCCAGTCGTTGGGTGAGTGTTGGCAATCTGGCTGAGCAAGATAATCGTAGCAGATAACTCTAATCTTCTCAAACCTTCCATTTTCCTACATAATAATCTCAAAGAAAATGGAAAATATACTAAACTTAAAAGAACGTATAATTCCAACATCTTTCTATAGAATGAGCACAAACCACATGAATAAAGACAAATAATAAAGATTAATAAGCACAAATACTAAGTATTTATCAAACTTATCAACTTTATTATGCATTGTCAAATAGAATGCTTCACTATGTTCAATTTGTTGATTTCACTTAACCTAAGTGAAATAAGCTGATTGAATAATATTTTAGTCGATCAAATAATATTTCAATCGATCAAATATCTTACTTGTAAAACTATAACAATAAGTCATTTAACCGATTAAAAACCATTTTAACAAATTGAAAGGCTGCAACCAGACACAAGACACCTATTTTATGTCAAATAGTCTTCAAGTGAAGCTCCATTTTCAAGCTTCAAGAACTTTGCATTTAGTCTAGTTTAATGTCCACTTGAAGCTTGATCAGATCAATCAACCTTCATCAATTCTTCATATCTTCATCAAGCCTTGATCGTTCTTTCATATCTTCATCAAATTTTTATGCACCAAAATCATTTTATGCTAACAATCTCCCCCTGATTTGATGAAGTCAACATCTATTGATTTCATGATGCCAACATCCATTGTTTTATTGTTGTACTCATAACTATCAAGCTTGAGGATCTGAAAAACAATGACAAAAACCAATATATATAAGATTTCAAACAATATTTATATATCATGATCATTTCCCCTATCACATAGCTTGATTTTTTGTTTGAATTAGATTGACACTAATACAGTTTTGGGATTTTAAATTGCCCTTTATGCCTCGGTTATAGGGAACAAAAGCATATTCAAACGCAATGACAATTTTGCAATTTTAGTGAACTTTTAAGCCTCGGTTGTCCAACTAACCGAAGCATAAAGCCTTTTGCCCCAGTTCTAATACAACTAGAGCATAAAGTCTTCCAAATTTTATAAAATTCCAACTATTTTGATTTTTTTAATTTGAATGCATAGTTTTGGGCATTGGTTCCCCCCAAAACCAAGGTATAAAAGGTTTTCTACTTCAGTTTCTTCATACCTAAAGCTAATAAGTTGCTTTAATTTACAAAACTGACATTTCTTTAATTATTTTATTCGTTAAATGGCTTCAGTTTATCTTGAAACTGAAGCATAATGGTGTATGTGTTTCGGTTTGTCTTAGAACCGAGGGAGAAAGAGGTTTTATACCTCGAGTAAGTAAATAACCAAGGCAGAAAGGGGTTTTACACCTCGAGTAAGTAAATAACCCATGCAAAATCTAGGTTAAAAATCCTCAAATCATATTCAGATTTCATTATTCTTCATCTGCACGTTTGTTCACTTTTTTCATCTTCCTTCTTCCTTCAACGAGATGCGCCACCACTTCCACTTTCACACAAGTTCCATCGTAGTTGCGCAACCAATGGATCGTCATTGTGCCGTAGTTGTTGTCCACCATTGAACCTCCCTCCTTATACGATATTTTCTTGTGTTTTCTTCTTTTTGTATTGCATTTTGGGTTGTTAGAGTTGGTTGTTGTAGTATGTCCTCTCAAGACATGGAGACACTACTTGTATGGCTCCCAGTTCCAGATTTTCAGTGATCACAAAAGCCTGAAATACCTGTTTGATCAAAAGGAGTTTAATATGAGACAACGACGATGGATGATGTATCTAAAGGATTATGAGTAGGAAGATGATGCTTATATCAGCATTGATGGTGAAAGAGTTGGAGTTGATTGAGAAGCTCATGGATATGAATCTAGGTATACAGCTGGGAGAGGATTCTATCAGGTGTAGTGTACTAACGTTGACTAGTGACATGTTAGGAATGATCCAAGATGAGCAGAAGAACGATGCTGAGTTGTAGTAGTTTGTGAGTTGGCTAGGTATAGAAAAAGGGAAAGATTACCGGATGGGATCAGACGGCATCCTGCGGTTTCGAGATAGAGTATATGTACATGATAATTGGAGGTTGAGGAAGCAGATTCTAGAAGAGGGTCATAAAAGTCGTCTTAGCATACATCCAGGTATGACTAAGATGTGTAAGGATCTGAAACAGTCTTTCTGGTGGAACGGACTAAAAATCAACGTCGTTGATTTTATGGCATCATGCTTGGTGTGTCAAAAGGCAAAGATTGAACACCAGAGACTAGGTGGTACATTACAACCGCTAGATATCCCTCAGTGGAAATGGGATAGCATCGCCATGGACTTCGTGACTCATTTGTCGAGATCTACTAAAGGGCATGATTCAATCTGGGTGATCGTGGACAAGCTGACTGAGTGTGCTCATTTTCTAGTGATTAATTAGAAGTTGCCAATGGACAAATTGGCTGAATTGTACATTCGAGAAGTAGTCAGATTGCATGGGGTGCCAACTAGCATCGTATCTGACAAAGACCCAAGATTCACTTCTCACTTTTGGCAGTCACTACAGGCAGCTTTTGGGACCTAGTTGCGGATGAGTTCTACATACCATCCTCAAACAAATGGTCAATCTGAGAGGACGATCCAGTCATTGGAGAATCTGCTACGAGCTTGTGTGTTGGATCATATGGGAAGTTGGAGTGAAATGCTTCCATTAGTGGAATTCACGTACAACAACAACTATCACTCTAGTATTGGAATGACACCATATGAGGCTTTGTATGGAGGACAATATAGGACACCACTATGTTGGAATCAGAATGGCGAGTCACTGGTATTGGGTCCTGAGTTCTTGCAGTAGACCTCTGATAAGGTCAAGGCAATCCAGGAGCGAATGAGAGCGACTCAGAGCATACAAAAATCCTACACAGATAAGAGGAGACAACCTTTGGAATTTGAGGCAGGGGATCATGTGTTTCTCAGAGTCACATTGGCTATTGGCATTGGAAGGGCTATCAAATCAAGGAAGTTAACTCCGATATTTGTTGGGCCATATCAGATTCTGGGAAGGATCGGCACCACAGCTTACGAGATTGCCCTACCACCGCACCTGGCGAACTTGCACAATGTATTTCATGTTCCTCAATTGAGGAAATACGTAGCAAGTCCCTCACATGTGCTGGAATCAGATGACATTCAGATTAGGGAGGATCTGACAATGAACACAGGACCGGTAAGGATATTGGACTCTCAAGTGAAGAAGCTGCGAGCAAAGGAGATCCGGATGGTGAAAGTCCTCTGGGATGATGTTACTCAAGAGATGACTTGGGAGATGGAGGATTGCATGAAGCAATCCTATCCACACTTATTTCCTAGTAAGTTCAAATTTTGAGGACGAAAATCTTTTAAGGTGGGGGAATGTAAGACCCAAGAAATTTAAATAATTAAATAAATAATTATTTAATAAATGTGGGTAGTAGGAGCCTTTATGGCATTTAATGCAAATTGTTGTGACGTGGAAAAGTACTAGCTTAACTGGTTGAGAGTACTTAATTATGTGAGAGGACTTGAGTTCAAGTTCTATGTATACCAAATTGTAGTGGTAATGTAATCCTAAAATTATAGAAATTATCACCAAATATGAATTGGTTGAATTGGTTGTGCATTGACTTTATAATTAAGTTGTTGTGGGTTCAAACCTTGCTAATGATGAATTTAACTTCCTTTTTGCCAAATTTTCTTTTGGCATGGATATGAAAAGGCAGAGAAAACCCTAGTTGCAAGAAGGGTAGCCTTGTGGGCTGGAAAGGCAACCACTAATGGTCCTTGAATGGCCATTAACACCCAATTCAAGTCATTTTTCGTTTTGATGTCATTAACAAGGATTAAGGCTTAGTTAATGGTCTCATAAAGGTGGTTATTGGAGAAGAAAGAGAGAAAAAGTGAGGGAGCATAGGGTGAACGAAATTGACAAAGAGAAAGAGAGTTCTGAAAGTAGTCTTTGGGTGAATTAAACCAGAACATCAAGAACATTAGAGAGGAGACAAAGGTTGGGCTATTGGTGGCACAAGAGAAATGTTGAAATCTTTCCAATTGAACAAGAACTATCCAAGTTAGATGAGTTCTTTTATTTGTATATATGATCTGTGAGTAATTTCATGACATACTGTATGAATATGATGCCTTTCATGATCAAAATCATGTTACTTTCGCGTTTCTGGAAAATTCCCAGAAACCACCTAGCGGCTTTGATTGTACTGCCAAGCGACGCATGAGTGATACCCAATTCTGGGTTTAGAGATGAACCGCCTGGCAGCAAGCGTGAGTCCGCCAGGCGACACAAGCATGTTTGTGTTCTGGGTGTGTTTTCAATCCTGTGATGGATTGGGTTCTCTGAGATTGTTCATGTACGTGATGAGAAATCATGAAAAGTATGAATTTACGAATGCTTATGGGTGTGGAGGAACCTTGGGGATTGAATGAGAGACGTTCAATTGTGTTAATCTTGATAGGGCTTGGGAAGATGAATTCGTAATTTGATTACGTAAGTATATTCGTGAATCAATCACGTTCTAAATTAATTAGTATTAGGTTATTAGTTAAGCACGTATATGAAAATGGAAAAATGGTGAACTGTGGTGTCGTGGATGTATTACTAGAATTTTGCAGGTTACAACTGTGGTATCCTCAGACGCAGAACACCTGGTACTTTTCCAGGTGCTGATGTGCCGCCTGACGGCATCTTATTGGCCGCCAAGCGACATCTTATTGGCCGCCAGGCGACAGGGGTGAAACTATATGGTTTTGGAGTTGATTGGATTGCGAGGTAGGGAGGTTTTAGGGAGGAATTGGAATGGAACCTTACTTATGGTCTTGAAAGAAATGAGCACGAGATTTAGCTATGAGAAAGCTAATGAATGGAATAGGATGGGTGCTATTAATGAGAATAAATTTGTGGTTGTATATAATATGGAGACTACCTTGGTGGGTTAGGAGTGGAAACATATGGAGAAAGAGGTAGTGTCAGTGAACCTAAAAGGTCTAAAAAGTTGGAGTGCCTTAGTGAGGGGAACTTGGTGAATTAAAATATATTAATTGCAAGGTATTTGAACGAAAGATTTATTGTAATGTAATTGGAGGAAAGATTTACTATCGTCATAGTGCAGCATAAAGGATGTGCCGGATGTTAACATATTGGATTAGGAGTCTTTCCATAAGCTTGGTTGAGTTATTATGAAATGGTAAAGCACATGGCAAATTATAAGCTTGAATAGTGGAGTTGGAAACTTAGAAGGATAGGTACTTAAACCATATGAGAGTTCTAGACCATAAATAATTTAATCTTGATTGAGGGGTGTCTAGTTGGACTTTTGAGAGTGGTTTAAACTGCAAGTAAATTGTTTGGGGTGCTAAAACCAGTAGAAGTTCGCTACTGATATAGCGCCTGGCGGCACATGTATGTGCGCCAGGACATAGGACCCCTAAGGAAGTCCCTACACTACGTGGCACCTAGCGGCAAGGTATGCTCCACCAGGTGATAGACCCTAAAATAATGGGTTTGTCTGGAGCTTGGCGCCTAGCGATGAGGAGGTCTCGTCAGGCGGTCAGCACAGTATTTTTGCTTGGCGGCGCTTAAGCTGCGCCAGGCGATAGTGATGCAAGTATCTGACTTGCGTGTGTTGTTGTACGCATTGATGCGGACTTGGATCAGGAGATGATGTGCCATGAACGCGTAGGTTCATGGATGGTGTTGAACACATGATGATATGAGTGTGGAGGTTCATATCTTGTTACTCTTGTGTGGGGATACGAGCGGGTAGGTTCGTATGTTCCGTGCTCACACTTGAGAGATGTTACGTGCGGGGAGGTATGTAGTTGGTGGATCACGTGTGTTGGACCACGGGCGGGCAGGTCCGTAGAGCAGGACTATGAGAGGGGAGGTCCGTAGAGCAGGATTACGAGAGGGGAGGTTCGTAGAGTAGGACTACGAGCGGGGAGGTTCGTAGAGGCAGGACCACGAGCGGGCAGGTTCGTGTGAGCATCACAAATCTTGAGTCCAAGGTTAACTATTTGTGTGATTGAAGGATAAAAAGCCTTGGGGTATTAAGGTCTTGGCCAAGAAACATTTAGAATCAAATAGTTGGGTGTTTCATGAATTTATTAAATTATGTGTCAATTTATTATGAGCTCACCCTTTCTGTTTGTGTTTGGCGATGATCATGTGACTTGTCACGTGGGAGCTGTAACATCCCTAAGGAATATTACTTAATTAAATAATTAAAAATAGAAAAATGAATCTCAAAGTCGCAATATTATTATTCCCAAACGCGGGAAAATTTAAAATGTGTAAACACGTGCCAAAATCTATAAAATGGAAATAACAAAAGTATTACAAGTTCCAAAATTCTTATTCATAAATGAAAACATAATAAAATCTCTAGCTCTAGTCCCAGTTAGCCCTCAATCCGTCGTCTGATCATCCTCAACATCACCTGTATCAACATCTGCTCTCGTGTAACGAATCACACAATCATCGCCAATCACAAACAGAAAGGGTGAGCTGATGAAAATAGATAAAACATATATAATAACACAAGATAAGGAATACACCCATCTTTTCATTCTACTTAGTTCTTAGCCAAGACCTTAACCCCAAGACTTTTTAGCCTTCAAATCACACAAATAGTTAGCCTTGGACTCGGGAATATGATGCTCACACGAACCTACCCACTCGTGGTCCTGCCCGCTCGTAGTCATGCTCTACGAACCTCCCCGCTTGTAGTCCTGCTCTACGGACCTGCCCACCCGTAGTCCAACACATGTGATCCACCAGCCACGTACCTCCCCGCATGCAGCATCTCTCAAGCGTGAGCACGGAACATACAAACCTACCTCGCTCGTATCCCTACGCGAGAGTAACTGGATATGAACCTCCCCACTCATATCATCACATGTTCACCACAATCTATGAACCTACCCGCTCATGACACAGCATCTCCCGATCCAAGTATAGCCTCATTGCATTAAACGCAACACACACAAGTCATGGCCTGCAGGATTATCGCCTGGCGCAGCCCAAGCACCGCCAAGCGAAACCAATCCAGACCGCCTGGCGGTTTACTCCTTGCCGCCGGGAGCCATTCTCCAGACAGATCCATTGTTTCAGGGTCTGTCTCCTGGCGGATCCCACCTTGCCGCCAGGCGTCACGCGTGTAGGAACCTTTCCTGTTGGTCCTATCGCCTGGGGCACGTACTCATGCTGCCAGGCGCTATCTTAATAGCGAGCTGCACTAGTTTTTGACACCCAAAAGTGGTTTGTTCTTAAACCAAAATTACATCTGAAGTCAATTAGCACCTTACTATATCAAAACCTGATCCGAATCTCCTAATCACATTCCCATGGTTTAATGACCTATAGCTCGGTTTCACCACCCAAATGTTCCAATTCACACAATTTATCGCTTACTCTATAAAAACACTATGAATTTGTCATCTTATGAAAAATGATACTCTATCCAATATCACATTATCAAACCACGGTTTTCTACTACAATACAACAATGCCAACCTTCCCTTCACTTCAATATCCTTAAACACATTTATACCATAAAAAAATACCCAACCCAATATAACATGCCTACCACATATCAACAACACTTATTTAAGGAGACTATGTTCCCAGAACCTGCACTCCCCATCCATAACACCCTTTCTCTCTTTTAATTTTACCATCTCCACACCAAAACCCAACTATATATCAAACAATTGTTACTTCCTTGTCCTCCCATTCACTTAATCTAACTCACCAAATTTAAGAGCCTCCTTTTCGTTCCTCAAACCTTACCCCAATGGACTAACCTCTTAAAAACTCCATTTACTGCGCTGTCCACTGTCAAACTGGAAAATTCCAACTATCGCCTGGCGGCAGATCATGCGTTGCCAGGCGACATATCAGAAAATGGGAAGTTTCCCACTTGCTTCCTGATGTCATTACCTCTTGTTTCTCCATCACCTCGTGTCACCTCAACCTAGGTCAAACTCATTCACAATCCTAGAAATAAAATACAGAATAGGATGACAAGAGCAAATTAACAATTAGACTGCCGAATTAATTTCCTAATTTCCCTCATTTTAACTTTTCTCATAGTTTAATGGTCACTCATGTCCCATGATATCTAATTATTATCAAGCACCCAATTCCATTCAGACTACAACACAATCATCAAAACAAAATACACAACCAATCAATTTCCTGAAGTCGCGGGGACTCCAGCACAAAACATCACAAACTGGTGCAATCCACATTACGCCGCTTGGCAGTAGTTCATCGCCGCCCGGCGATTCATCTGTGAACCCAAAAAGATAAGCAAAAACCAAGGCAGAAACTCTGAATTTTACAGAACACAGCGTAAACAGAAAGGGTTCATGTAATTTTGTACAGAATCCAAGCATAGTATATCATACTTAATAAACCATACGTAAATAACTCCCCTTACCTGGATTCCTTGCTAAAACACGAATTTGATGTGTCTCCAACCCCAAAAACACTCTTGTCTCTTGCTTGCACCCCCAAGAAAGGTTTTCCACTCCAATTCCTATCTACAATACGTGCCAAATGCCAGAACCTCGCTGCCCAACGTTCACACCAGAATTCCAGGTCTCTCCCTCTCTAATTACTCTCCCTCTCTCCAGATTTAATTCTCTCTTAATTACCCTTTGCCTCTCTTGGCTGCTATGGTTCCTAAACCCTTCCATAATCATATCAAACGAAAATTTGGCAAAAAGAGAGTAGTTATGTTCTTAGCAAGGTTTGAACCCACAACCCATCAATTACCAAGCCAAATGCACAACCAATACAACCAATTCATATTTATGATAATTCCTATAATTTTAGGATTATATTATCACTTCTAGCATTCAAATATATCATAAAAAATGCACAAATTAAAATAACACACAAATGACATACATAAGACTTGAACCCAAGTCCTCTTACACAATCAAAGCACTTTCAACCACTTGAGCTAGTACTTTTCCACGTCATAGTACTTCGCATTAAATGCCTTAAAGGCTTCTATTACCCTCATTAATTAAATAATTATTTAATTAACTATTTAATTTTCTCGGGTCTTACAGGAGCAGATGATATTCTAGGTGATGTTGTTGACGCATAGCTACGGAGCGAGGGATAGCAGGGGTACTTTTTGATTAAGAGATTTTAATTATGTTTTCCATTATTTTTTCGGACTTTTGGAACTTGTAATAACATTATTGTTTAGCTTTATTTTAAATATTGGCGCGCTGAATAATGTTTTAAATTTTCTCGCGTTTGAGAATAATAAAATTATGTCGATTGATTTTCTATTTTATTTATTTATTTTAATTAAGTAATTTTCAATAGGGACGTTATAGTTGTGAGGAGTAACGATGGGTCTAGAATTCTTGGAAATCAGATTAATGTTGAATGTGGGATTGAGAAATTGCCTATAACATGTTAACATAAATTAATTTAGAGGTTAGTGGAGAGTGGGAAGTATCATTATCATACTAACAGTACCATAGGGAGTCTTATTAAACAAAAGCATTACTAGAATTGAGAGTTATAGTACAATTAGGAACTAGAAGTACTAAATGAAGATGCACTAGTGGGATATGCGATATGGGTTAATTATATGATAAGGTTATTACGTGGGAAAGATTCCTATTGGAAGTGGGCAAATTGTATTGTGCATGACTAGACAGTAATTTGGTAGTGGTGAATATGGATCCTATGGTGTAATGAAATACTTGACTTTGAGAGTTGATAGATATAAAGACAATGGGTATCTATTGATTAAGAGGAAAATGATGAAATTGTGGTATATGAGTCACATAGCATGATGGAATTACCTAATTCAGAGAGTAAGTATGTTTGCAATGATTGGGAAACATGTGAAAAAGGGGTCTGTAGTACCTAACAAAAACCAGTACTACGCAAGTACTGGTGTAGTGCATGGCAGTAGTGATTGACCTGCTATGTGATAGCTACAAAAACAGTGGGATTTTGGAACGTGTGGCACCTAGCGGTAAGGGTGGGGGGAATGTAAGACCCGGGAAAAAATTAAAATAGTAATTAAATAATTATTTAATAAATGTGGGTAAAGAGAACCTTTAAGGTAATAAATGCGGAGTGTATGGCGTGGAAAAGTACTAGCTCAAGTGGTTAAGAGTACTTAGTGTGTGTGAGAGGACTTGGGTTCGAGTCCTATGTATGTTATTTTTTTGTGTGTTATTAAATTAGTATTATTTTTGTGTATATGAAAACGTGTTGTGGATTTTTATAATAATTGAATTATATTGGTTAGTATGAAACATGAATTAGTTGCATTAGTTAGGCATTGAGTTGGTATGTGCATGAGTGTGGGTTGGAATCTTGGAAGAGAAGAGAAAGGTTTCTGGAGAGTATTGTGAGGTAGACAGAGAGTGCGAAATTCAGTGAGGAATTGAGGGTATGAGTGGATCCGTGGGGCTGAATTGAGAGAAGCCAAGGGAGATCATTTTAAATTATGTGTTATTGTGTGTTTATATATTGAATGCATGGTGTGGTGATAAATTCCTAGAATTGTAGGAGTTATCATAAAATCTGAATTGGTTGAATGGTTTGGCATTGGTTTGGTATGTGCATGAGTGTGGGTTCAAACCTTGTTGAGAACTAAATAATTTCTTTTTGCCAAATTTTCCTTTTGAATGAATGTGAAAGGGTTAGAAACCTAGCAACCAATGGAGAGGTAAGGTAACCTAAGGGCTGGAAAACAGAGAGTTGATTAAACATTGGCTAGCCTTAGTGTAATTCTTCATTAAAATTCGTGTAAGACACTAAAAGAGTAATTAAGTGAGAGTGATAGTAAGAGAGAGGATCATAAGAGGAGAAAAGAGCATTGTGGGTTCGTGTTAATCACAAGCAAGAGTTTTCCAGAGGATTGGGCTGATAGGGTGAATTGGTGAGGTTGAAATCGCAAAGGTTGGAGTGGAAGGCAAAGGCTAGGAAGGTTTTTGGTGAGGGATAAGCATACCAATCCGAATTTAGCAAGGAATCCAGGTAAGGGGAGTTGTTTTTATTTGTTTTGACTCGTAGCAACTGTACTGTGATTGAATGAATCGATTTGGATGAGTTTTTGTGCCTGTTTATGTCATCTGTTTAACATTTCTGGGTTCTCGCCCAGAAATCGCCAAGCGGCACATCAGTAACCACTATATTGCTGGGTTCGCCATTGAACTGCCTGGCGGTGAGGCTGAACCGCCAGGCGATGCATGTTATTAGGGCACTGTTTCATTGCGTTTTTGGAAAAATTGGGATGGATAGAGTCCCAAGGTAATTCTGTGTTGGTGTGATCGCGAAATTCGTTGTTTAATTGGTCTGGGGGTGCCTGTAAATTATACTGTGAGGGTATAATTGAGTGAGTTACGTCCAAACCTAGGAGTTCCATTAATAATCTGGTTTTAGGGTACAAGGATAGGAGTGAAGGATTCATGTTGGAGGAGGTTTCGTAGAAATCGTGATTTGAAGCTGATAAAAACAGGAAAAAGAAATTGGTAATGAGTCGTTGGGATAACTTCATGGTTCGCACCTGGGTTGAGTTGAGGAAGAGTTGGAGGATTCGTAAGTGCAGCAGAGAGGGATGAATCAGAACCTGATACACCGCCTGGCGGTTTACGAGCTGCCGCCAGGCGATGACTAGAGCAGTGGTCCAGTCTGTGAGTTGAGAAGTGGAGGATGAAAGGAGAACCTAGGTGAATGAGTGGTACTAGAGAATTGTTAATGAAACTGTAATGAGCCATATAAGTCTGCTATTGAGTTGTACGAGTAAGTATACGTGTGAAGGTATGAGCATAGTGTGGTGTGGTTGTAGGAAAGTTAAATTCAAGATAGAGGGAATAATGATCCTAAAGCGTAGTTTAGGGTTAAAACGTATAGATTAGTTAAATGGTGTGTAATTGGAACATGAGATGGTGTGTCTTAATAAATTGAGGTACTAGTTAAGATTTGTGTAAAGAAGATTGAATGTGAATGAATAGACGTTGTACTACTGTCATAGTGGGAGGCAGGTACGTAAGGTGCAATAAGATACTATTCGAGTGGTCTCATTGGTGGAATGAGTCATTGGTTATGCATAGAGAAAATGGAAAAGAAAATCCTATGTCTTGTTGAGTGGTTAGGGGAAAGGAGTTTTATAGGCAATGGGTTCACTAGTGGAGTGCCAAGAAGGTGAGAATACGTATTTAAATTGATTTAGGGTATGGCTGTGGTAGTGTTCTAGTTTTGGAACAAATAAGGGAGTGTGCCAAAATCAACAGTGAGATACTTCTAGTATGGCGCCTGGCGGCCTGCTGGTGTCGCCAGGCGATAGGAACAACAGGGAAGATCACTGCACCGTGATGCGCCTGGCAGCAATGGAGTGTTCCGCCAAGCGGTGTTGGGAAAATAGTGGCGTTGGAAGAGCGCTGGCACATGGCGGCGGGCAGATGCCTCCAGGCGGTCTGGGCCTGTTTCGCCAGGCGGTGCTGGCTGATGCGCCAGGCGGCCGTGCATCAGGTCACGAGTTGTGTGTGTTATTTTTAACTTACAATGATGTTTTGGTTGGATCAGGAGATGTTGTGCCATGAGCGGGTAGGTTCATGGATGGTGTTTGACATGTGATGATATGAGCGAGGAGGTTCATATCCAGTTACTCTCACGTGGGGATACGAGCGAGGTAGGTTCGTATGTTCCATGCTCACGTTGAGAGATGCCACGTGCGGGGAGGTACGGGGCTTGTGGATCACATGTGTTGGACTACGAGTGGGCAGGTCCTAGGAGCATGACTACGAGCGGGGAGGTTCGTAGAGGCAGGACCACGAGCGGGCAGGTTCGTGTGAGCATCATGTTCCCGAGTCCAAGGCTAACCAGTTATGTGATTTGAAGGCTATAAAGCCTTGGGGTTAAGGTCTTGGCCAAGAACTATGTATTATGAATAAGATGGGTATATGCTTTATGTTGCATGTTGAATATTTGTTATTTTATTTTTTCTCAGCTCACCCTTTCTTGTTTGTGTGTTTGTGTTTGGCGATGATCGTGTGACTCGCTACACGGGAGCAGATATTGAAACAGGTGGAGCTGAGGATGATCAGCCGACGGAGTGAGGGCTAGCTATGGGGATTAGAGCTAGGGATATTCTCTTGTGTATTTACTATATTTTATTATAAACATGAATTTTTGGAACTTATAACAATTTAATGTTATGTTAAGAGTTTTGGCGCGTGCTTTTCTATAAAATTAAATTCTCCCGCGTTGGGATTATTATCCAGATGACTTTAGTTTTAAATTATTTCTTTTATTTATTTATTTTTAAGTAATATTTCTTAGGGATGTTACAGTTTATGTTGGTTTTATTTTGGATATGATAAACTACGCCATGTGTGATTTGAATTGCATTGTGTTTTTCTGCGTTTTATGATGTTTTTCGTAGTTTTCTAGATTTTTCCCAGAAACCGCCTGGCGGTGTTGAAGGACCGAGCAGGCGACTCATACGTTCAGGACCCAAAAACTGGGTTTTCTTCATGCACCGCCTGGAGGCAAGGTGCTGCCCGCCAGGCGATACAAACTGGTTTATCCAGTTCTTACGAGTTTTGGGTGTTTCTGCGATGTTGGACATCTGGGTTAATTTATATGATGCATGTATGATTGAGTTGTTGTGTGATTACTTATAATCGCAAAATTGGTGGAAGATTTCATGAATTTTCATGTGAGTTGGTATTTTAGGTTTCGCTTGGGTTTGGGAATGAATTGTCATAAGCGGTGATTGTGAATGGTGAATTGTTCGTGTGTGATGGATGATAATCTGATTGTAATCTGAATCTGGGTGTGATGCGTGTGAAATTACATTATTGTAAGGGTGAACTGTGAAACAGTGGGGTGGGTGAGTCACAAGGAATGCGGGAAGAATCTGGGCAGAGCCCAGTTTTTCACGTACTGCCTAGCGGTACCGAGGTTGCCGCTAGGCGACCTGTCAGTAAAGCAGCAGGTTCAACTTGGTTGGTGTTCTTGCCATGGGGCGCATTGATTTGGGGTTCTTATTGGAAGTATTTTGAGATGGGATAGGTTGGGATTTCATCATCTAGGATATTTAGATAATAAATGGAAGATTAAATATGTGCATGGTGTGTTTCTTACATGTTGGTAGCTGTTATGTTAATTTGGGTGTCCAAGTACATATAAAATAATGATCAGATTGGGGTGGAATAAATAAAAGAGTGTAAGGGTTTAGAAACCGGGGTATATTGAGTTTGAGAACCAGTTTAAGGTAATTAAAAGGAAAAAGGATGGGTGTAAGAATTAATTGGGCATATGGCAATACTTTGGGTATGGTAATGTTCATAGAATAACATGTATGATGATAAGTGGTAAGGATAATATTGTTATTTGTGGCTTGTTCTGTTTGAGAACCAAAAGAAGTATGGTATGACGATAATGTTTGAGTTGGGCATGAATTGATTGAGCTAGGTGTGTTTTAGTTTTGGTGATATGTTTTAAATACTATGATTAGTGTGTGGAAGTAATATTGCAAAATGAGGTATTCAGACCTGTAAAAAGTGCCAAAAAACTAGTAGCATTTCGCTACTGGTATGGCACTTGGCCGTGCAGGGCAGACCGCCAGGCGGTAGTGCCTTAAACCAGTGGCAGTGGCCACTGCCTGCAGGAGGCGCCTGGCGGCAGGGTTGTGTCCGCCAGGCGGTGACGGAGAATTACGGGTTCTGTTTGGTCAGCGGCGCCTGGCGGTGGGGGTGTGACCGCCGGGCAATTTTCTGCCAGTATCCGCCTAGCGGTGTCTAAGCGGTGCCAGGCAGTTTTTGTGGCTGTATAATTGGTTTTTCTTGGATTAGTGGACTTGAAGGACTAAGTTCACTTCTTTTGTGCTTGGGCTTGATGGGCTAAGTCCAATAGGGGTTTGGGATGTGCTTGAGTGGTTGAATGCACGATGGGCAAGGAACCGTGATGTTCCCATCGGCTACTATTGGGCAAGGAGTCCATAGTGTGGTGATTGCGTGCGTGTCAGGGTCCAAGTTGAGTAAGCTTGGATGTTTTACTACAGGCAAAGAGTCTGTAGGGTTGGACTATGAGCAGGATTGGCTCGTAGGGTTGGACCACGAAAGGGAAAGTTTCGTGGAAGCACAGTAAAAGTCCCAAGACCTAGTTTCATGCATATGACTCAGGAAGGAATCTGAGATCAGGGATGTATACTTTGTAATTAACATATATCAGGAAATTTTTTATTGGGATGGGTATCATATTTAATTTGTTTTATATGCATAGCTCACCCTATTTGTGTGTGTGTGGCGATGATCGGATGATTTATTATCCGGGAGCAGATGATTTGGCAGGTGAGCCAAGAGACGCTTGAGATTGGAGAGCGGGATCATATGGGCTTTTTGAAGATTGAGATTTTAATGTTTTTATGTTTTGAACATTAGCCATTTTGGGCTTTTATATTTGTAATAATTTTGACTGCGAACATTTACAATGTATTAAACTTTGCGATTTTAATTCTCCCACGTTTTGGGAACATGTGTTTATAAATGAGGAATGATTTATATTATCGTAATTATTTGATTGCTTATATTATTATCAAAGTAATATTCCTTAGGGATGTTACACTCGGGATGACAGATGAACATGAGGAACTCTTGAGTTGTGGCTCGGGTTGGTGAATGTTACCGGTGTGAGTGTACGAGTTGTGGCTCGTACGGATGGATCCAGATAGATTGCCTTCCTTAGTAATTAGCTGATGATTTTGGTAGTCTTGGGACGTTACGACCTATGTTCGTATTGGGAACTCCACCTGGCGTTACAGAGTATGGTCCATAGCAGGTTTCCCACACATGCTCTACAAGTTGTGGCTTGTAGGTGTGGCAACAAGACATCTTGAGGTATTCGTCTAAAGACGTAGACCACGGATGACACAGAGGATAGTGTTACTTTAAGATAAATGTGCTTAATATATATGAATTGTATATGTTTCATATACTGTTAGCTCACCTTATCTACTTGTGTTTGGCGATGATCGTGTACGCGGTACATGGAGCAGATGATGTTGCAGGTGGATCTGGTGAGGCATAGAGCCATAGCGTGGGCTAATTTGGGAGAAGATTTTTATCAGAGTTTTATTATGTTTTGAAGAAATTGTAAACTTTTATATTATCATACCTAGATATTTTATGTGAATTTCATAAGCATGGTTTTATGATTATTTATAGTGAAATAAAGTTTTAAATTTACCGTATTTTTGGGAAATGAAATTATAATAAATGATGTTTTATCTTTATTTTCTTATTTTATTATTTAAATTCGTAATATCCGATTGGGATGTTACAAGGGGTATTTAAATCATCTTAGGCCTTGACTTCTAAGCGATCTAGAATTATTGAGTGTGGTAGAAACAACTAACATACATTATTTTTTTGTGCTAGGTGGTATCTTAAACTAACCTTTTGAGTAATATGGATACATGTAAGAGAATAAAATCTTATTTCAAATTCAGAAAAATTAAAGAGAGCCTATAATCCTTTTCAAGGTATAAAATAGGATGATGGGTTAGATATAATTTTAGGCCCTGAACTTTGACGCGAAATTTTCCTGTCTGAAACTTTGATACATTTTGGTTCCCAAAACCTTAAAAATAAATAGATAAAGTCCTTTTAACTCAATTATGTTAATTTTTTTAACGTGTTAATCTTACATTGAAATACATTTACATTTATTATCTAAATAACAAGTACAATAAAAATACAACAATAGATATTGTAAATATAAAAACATATTTTTCATTGCTTAAATGAACAACAAATATAAAATTTCATTTTAATTCACCTTTTTCCTCTTTTTCTCTTTTCTACCAATGCAATGTGAATTCTCTCCATTTCTTCATGCAACCTTCTTCTCCTTGCAATCTTACAACCTTCAACTACCTTAATTTCAATCACTGCTACATGAATTCATTCAAAATCATTTAGATAGAGCTAATTGTTGGATCCTTTAAACTCATTTCATCAGGAAATAAAGTAGGTTTTGGAGGAATTTCCAAGTCCTCAATGCCTCCCTCAAGCATTTCCACTACTTTGTTCATTGAAGGACGATCGTTTGGTTTCAATTGTATACACCAAAGACCAACTATGATAAGTTTTTTTGCTATTATCTTTTCCTCTTTAGTCAAATCTTTTATATCTATATCTTCCTCTTCTCTAATATGATTATATATCCAAAGGGGAAAGTAAAGTTGACTTGAGTGTTCTACATGGGGATTTAGATTCTTCCTTTTGCTTGCCATCTCCATCAACAACATTCCGAAGCTATAAACATCAGCTTTATGAGATATTCCTCCAACATTATTGTAGAACAATTCTGGAGCCATATATCCAATAGTTCCTCTTGTTGTCGTCATTGTGACAAAGCTATTATCTATTGGATATAGCTTTGCTAATCCAAAGTCAGAAACCTTTGGGATAAAGTTTTCATCGAGTAAGATGTTATGAGGTTTGATATCAAAATGCAAAATCTGCATCTCACACCCATGATGGAGATAAGCAATTCCACGAGCCACCCCAATTGATATATTATATATTTTCTTATAGCTTAAATCTATACTTCCAACTTTTGAAAATATAAGTTTATCAAGAGATCCATTGGACATGAATTCATAAACAAGAGCGCGCTTTGAGCCACTAGCACAAAATCCAATTAATTGTACCACATTTTGATGATGTATCCTTCCAATGGTTGCAACTTCGTTTATAAAATCTTGTCCATTTCCTTTAGATTTACTTAACATTTTGATTGCCACAAAAGGTCCACTCCGTAACTTTGCCTTAAAGACAAAGCCAAATCCTCCTTCACCTAACTTCTCTTTAAAACCTCCTGTCATCTTCTTAATTTCCTTGTATGAATATCTAATAGGTGCCAAATGATTTTGTTCAAGGTAGTTTTCAATATTTGCATACGTTGATGCATGTCTTTTCCTCCATTTACATATAAAAATCACAATTAAGAATGGCAATCCAAACAATATTTTGTAAGCCCATACGAGAGAACATGCGAGAGAAATATAAATACCGAGACCTGTAAGAATTTTTTAATTCAGTAATTATATTGATAATGTGAAGTTCAAATATATAACCATCATTATATAATAAGGCATTTGTTAAAAGAAAATTTGCATTCATAAAATAAAATTATAGCATAAAAAACTATCAATAAATTCCATTTTTGACATTGTTATCTATAAATAACTTTGTGAGTAACATTGATGTGTCCTAAGTAGGGATGCCAATAGGGTAGGGTAGAGACGAGTTTCGCTATCACATACTCATCGTTAGAGAAAAAATTCATTCTCATATCCAAACATAATGAGTATTGAATTTTTGTCTCATTCCTATCCCCATTGAGTAACAAAGATATATTCGTACTTGTACTCGTACCCACTTCTTATTGTTTCGATATCAATTAATTAATTTTTATAAAATAATAAAAAATTACAATAAAGAAAATATATTATTGTCAAATTATCAATATTAAAAGGAGTTTATTTTTGTTTCTTCAATGTCAAATATTTAGAAATAAATTATAATTGTAAACATTTCAAATTAAAATACCAAATAAAAGTTTATGAGAGTCAAAATATTTATCAAATTTGTAAACATTAATGTTACCTAGTTGATGAAAGTTAAAAATATTTTTAGCAGAATATAAAAGGAAAATAAATATTTAAATTAAAAAATATTTTAAATGAATGTGATAAAAAATATTCATAACAATTAAATTATTATATTATAATAAATGAATTTTATTTATACAATTATAGTAATAAAATTACACGTATGATAATGAGTTAGAAAATAAAAATAATTAAAAAATATCAAAACAATATTCTACATGATAAAAGTAAACAACAAATAAAAATACTAAAAAAAGTTATCAAATGGAAACAATTTGATAGACCATTGAATGAAATTGCACAAATGAAAACAAATGTATAGTTAAGGATATGATAAGATGAAAAAAATTATAGAGATCTAAGAAAAGTTTTTAAATATCAACCTAGTCAAACAATAAATAGATAATAAAAATTATTTTAGCGAAACAAAAAAATAACAAAAATTAATAATAATAAAATACAAAGATAAATTTTTTATATTATCTAATAAATGGAATGTTTATGCTATTGAGCACCTAAATTAATAGTGTTAAACATTTTCATGTGAAAGAAAATATATAATAAATAAAAATATTAAAACAGAGTAAAAATATTTAAATGTAAGAAATAAAAAATATTTAATTGACATACATCATTTGAACATAATTACACACAGGTTGTAATAAGAGGAAAAATATTTTATAGAATTGATGAGTCAAACAATTAAAAGAAATAAAAAATAGAAAATGTGAGAGTATATATATATATATATATATATATATATATATATATATATATATATATATATATATATATATATATATATATTATAATTTTTTTTTTTTTATATATATAAAAAATAAAATATATTTATTAT
>Ga0214543_1004964_pt1 | contig 24895 bp, 17 predicted proteins | sample CNSS2metaG_FD_160094 | JGI IMG/M metagenome (GOLD analysis project Ga0214543, IMG submission 160094) | Root nodule microbial communities from cowpea collected in UCLA plant growth center, Los Angeles, California, USA - CNSS2 | ecosystem: Host-associated > Plants > Roots > Nodule | place: USA... | reverse complement strand
TGGAGAGGCAGTGAAAGAGATGAAGAGGGGATCGACTTGTTTTGTGATAGTGGCCCAAGAGAAGAAGATGAGTACAGAAGAGCAGATCAGTAAGATACCAGTGGTGGATGAATATGCCGACGTATTTGGCAAGCATTTGCCCTAATTGCGAGTGATGTCTAGGGGCCATTCTTCTTCATCTTGCTCCTATAACTCGTGGGGTACGCAAAATCCAAGGTTATCTAATCATGGTGGTGGTGTTTTGTCTCACGGTAGAGCGCCCATTTGCAACTGTGGAGAAGTTGCTGTGTTAAGAATAGCTCGAACTACTAAAAATGGTGGGAAGCAATTTTGGGGTTGTCCTAATTACAAGGTTAGATCCATCACCCTTTTTCTGTGATTCGATGATCAATAATTGTTTGCAACTAACATGAAGGTTGTTTTATGTTGTGGATGTTGTCAATAACAGAGGGGAAATGAAGCTTTCATTGGTTGTAATTACTTTAAATGGTGTTCGGAAGATGATGATGATGAAAGGGATAACACTATTATAAGGCAAAGAAGGAAGATATTTATTCTGGAAAAAGAACTTAAGGGATCCAGAATGTTTGTTAATGTTTTACTAGGGATAGTGGGTTTATTAGTTGTAGTGAACATCATTGTGTTGTCACGATTGATGAAAAGTGTGTAATTAAATCTGTATTCGGTGGTGTTGAAATCTGTATTGGGTGTATCAGTTTGTGTATTGGGGGTATCAGTTTGTGTTTTTCGTTTTATTGTGTTGAAATATGTAATTGGAAAGCTCAATTGTTGTATGACTTAGTTAATTAATGAAAAATTGGTGTTAAAGAAATCTGAGTTTGGTATCCTACTTACAGGCATTACAAACATTCAATAACGACAATTTTTCAATCATAAGCCAATATTATAGAAACACATCATTGTACTTGCTGTTACAGCACAAAAGACATCCAATAGTGTTTTGGATTTTTGAACTTACAATGTAAAACATGTAAATTAAAAGTGGACAAAACATTCTTGACTTAGAAATCTAAAAGCTGCATAATACATCAAAGCTCCAAAATAAATCGTGCAGCATCAAAAAAAGCATAAGTCATCCTCATGGCTTCCACACACGTCCTCTCCTATGCTGCAGTTTCTGCCTTCTATTGGGTATGGTTGGACGAGGAATTGGAAGGTGGCATAGGTGTGGCTGTTGTGATGACTGTGGTGGCTGCTGTGATGACTGAGTTGGTTGAGTCATAGGTGTTGGTGGTGGCTGCTGTGATGACTGACTTGGTTGAGTAATAGTTGGTGGTGGTGGCTGAGTTGGTGGTGCTGGTTCAGTTGGTGGTGTTGGCTGACTTCCTGCTGTTGTTACAGTTGGTGGTGCTGTTTCAGTTGATGGTATTGGCTGAGTTGATGGTGTTGGCTGAGTTGGTGGTGCTGGTTCAGGTTGTTGGGGACAGCTTTTTCAATTATGACCAACTTCTTTGCATATGCTACATTTTTTAGTCATGCCATGTTTTGTAATCTGCTTCCCATTCTTGTTCATCTCCCAAGCTTCAAGTCTTCTTTTCTTTTTGGGTCTTCCAGGTAGAATTCGTTTAGGAGGGGGCAATACATCTGGAAATTCTGTTTCAGTCCACATTTGCTGCCCATTACAAGGGTATATGATGGAATTGTAGGTCTCTTCATAGGTTGAGATTCTGAACCAATGAGGGAGAAAATCTTCTTCACTTAAGTTCAAAAACTTAATTGCAGCCACTGCATGACAACAAGGTATCCCTGTTAGACTCCACTTCCTGCAGGTGCAGTGCTTGTTGTCTATGTTCACCACAAATTTCTCCCCAGTAAATGATTTGTGCCTAACCTAAAAAATCTGATTTGCTGACCAGCTGTGTATGACAATTCAATACAGGTTTAAATTAGAAATGAGGCAATGGTGACTAAATCAAAATGAGTGTACAACAAATTAAATTTACCTGGGAATCCAATTCGTGGAATTTTTTGTTTCAATGTCCAATCTTGTCTTGATTCTTGGACATATTGAGTTTTTGAATGATTTTGCCTTTGATCGATTCTCAGCCCATCTTTGCATCATATAAAGACGTATTTCCTCCATCATGGACACTATTGGCTTACTCCTTGCTTGTACAATTACGCTGTTGAATGCCTCGCTCATGTTATTGACGAGTGTGTCACACAAAGGTCTGGGGATGAACCTTAAATTTGACCAATACCTGTAGAAGTGCCACACAGAAATCATTAATGCTTCACAATCAGTTTCAGCATAGGTGAGTAAAGTTACCTAGGGGGTATTCCTAACAGATGTTTGAAAGCATCGTTGTTAACTTCTTTCAGCAGTAAATGGACATAACAAAACTGTGCAAAAATAGTATCCATACCTTTTGCTGGTCTGACATGAATGTGTAGGCTGCACAGATATCTGGTCCCCCAAGATCATCAATTAACAACTCCAAAAACCATGTCCATGTGTCCTTATTTTCCACTTTAACGACGGCACAGGCAATTGGTAGCATTTGGTCGTTGGCATCCCTTCCAACAACAGTAAGAAGTTCACCCCCATACTTATGTTTCAGAAAACATCTATCTAAACCAATGAAAGGGCGACATGAAATCATACTATCTTTGCAGGCCTTTAAACACATGTAGAACCTGCTGAAATATTTTTCGCCTTCATTTCCTTCCATTTTGACCTTTGCTGTAGAACCAGGATTAGAACGAAGAATCTCATGTGCATAATCATAGATTTTACTAAACTGTTCTACAAATGACCCATCAACTTGCTCAACAGCTAGTGTTTTCGCTCTACGAGCCATGGACTTTGTCACATCAATATTCCACTTCCTAGTAACTTTATTGCGAATATCAACGACCCTCAAACTTGGGTTGTCTCTTAATGTGTTTTCCAACCTACTACTTAACCACTTAGCATTAAGCATTTTCACATTGAATTCTCTGCTGCACTTGTGCTTGTCATTAATTCTCCTTAACTGCCATATGTGTGTTTCAGCCATATAAGCACAATATGCAAACCAAGAACACTTCCCTTTCCCACCCAAACATATCACTCTACATCTACGTTTATCATTTTTTTGAAGTTTAAGCCTTCTTCCAGATTGCACTCCATATGTCCTTATTGCCTCTATAAATGCCTCTTTATCTGAAAAATATGTTCCAACTTCCCACTGGTATTAGGCCATACTTTTGGGCATTTTAAAGGTCCCAAAGTTTGCCTTACATTGGCTGCGACTTGCCAATGAGTCATCACTGCTTGGATCATCGCTGTACATCTCATCTGATTCCCACCCATCATCAGATAACCCCTTATCTCGCATATCAACATGGTCACTGCAATCAAATTCTAAATCATCATCCTCGCTATCTTCTTCCCCATTTCCTTCCCATAAATTGTCCTCATAATGGACACTTACATCAACTAGATCAGAATCAGTTTCATCTTCATTTCTCTCCTCCCCACCTACTGCCTCATGTGCCTCAGCTCCAATTTCAACACCTTCACCTACTGCATCAGCTCCAGTTTCGTTATCTACACCTACTCCATCAGCTCCAGCTTCGTCACCTTCTGCACGAACTCCAGTTTCCTTATCTACACCTACTCCATCAGCTCCAGACCTACTCCATCAGCTCCAGCTTCATCACATTGAACTTCTGCATCAACTCTAGTTTCCTTACCTACACCTACTCCATCAGCTCCAGTTTCATCACCTTCAACTACTGCATCAGCTCCAGTTTCCTTACGTACACCTACTACATCAACTCTAGTTTCCTTAAATTCAGTTTGTGGCTCCACCCTAATGTTATGGTGACTATCTGCGTCATCTTCCAATTCATATTCCATATCACAAACGTTTTTATCCTGTTGCATTTCAGCTTCATGAACAACATTAATATCCTGCACATGATTAATGTGATCTCCATCGCCACAACCACTGTGCCCATCCACCTCAGCCTGGACCTCAACATTTGTAGTTCCTATTTCTGCAACCACCTCTTCAGGGAAGTATTCCAAAAAATTGTCCACAACCTCAACTTCACAAATTGAGTGATTAACATACATATGAACCTGCCCATTCCTTCTAGCAATTCTAACCATTTGCATTGCACCCATGTCATCAGTCAAAATTTTCAAGTTGTTCTCCAATACCTCTGACCTACTAACATTATACCACAAATCTTTAATGTTTACATAACCCATTTCCCTAAGTATTCCCATTATTTCAAAATAGTTCCACCTATCTGGGTCACACGCCAACGTGGACGTTAACCCATTACTATAACTCCACCTAGCTTCATTCCTTTCAAAGTATCCCCCATGGTGGACCACCACCTCAAATCTATCGTCACACATCCCAATCTATAAAAATACATATTCCAAGTTACTCGACACACAACCAATGCCCACATATACAATACATATTACATCCCATACCCCAAAAAAGTTAAAACAGGACCACAACCCACTAACCACAAACAAACGGGACCACCACAAAGCAACGGGACCACAACCCACACACCATTACAAACACACACAGACAGAATAACACATAAAAAATAAAACCAACGCCGACAAAGACAATACTATAAAAGTAAAACGCGACATTCAATCCATAAAAAAACCAGAAAACTTACCTTCGATTTCGTCCCACTATGAACACAGCGACGAACCTTTGTCGCACCGAAGGAGACCGCAAACCCTAATATATTGATTGATTGATTTTCGCTTCTTCCTCGAACCCTAATTTGTTCAATCGTTATCCCCAAATTCTTCCTCGCACCCAGATTTCTTTCCTCCTCCCACCCAAATTTCTTTCTTCAACGAACCCTAATTTCTTTCTTCCAAGAACCCTAATTTCTTACCTTCGATTTCTTCCAATTACCACTGCCTTTAATTTCTCGTTCTGTAATGTCCACATAAGCTGATGTCCCTACTTGACACGTCATGTAAAATTGCCACAGTAACACATCAAATCACTCTGCCGTTAATTTTTTTAACGCTGTTAACACACAGGACTGAATTGAACCTCCTACACAAACTAAGGGACTAAATTGAACCCCGAAAAAAAAAAGGACCAAAATGAACCTCGCATATAAAGTAGAGGACCAAAAGTCTAATTAAGCCTAATGAAAATGGTAAATTTGGGGTGTCAATGTATATTTTCCCACATTTATTTATGTTTTAGCTTTTTATTTGAAATTGTAGTTCTTTGATGGAAAAAGTTACGTGAAAAAGGTAAAGAATTGCAAAATTTAACGATAAGGGTTTTAAGTCTCCATTGTTTTGTTCCATCTTCGTTCTACGATTCCTCTAAAAAATCACTCGTTCTCCATCTTCAACCTTCGTTCACCCTGAGAACTGTCCTCCTCCCAATCATTCACAATCACCCTCTTTGCGCATTCTCCTCACAATACAGAGAGACACATTACCAATATTACCAATTTGTTCATATTACCAAACAACTTCAGAAACGAAAAAACAGAGTATAGAAAATCAGCAGAAAATTCGCAAAACGGGAACAGAATTGCTGGTGAAGAAGAACTCCCAGAAGCTCATTTAGGTAGCCCACACCAAACCTCACATAGCTTATGCTTTCACTGTAGTTGTATGCATGAGTTAAGGGAAAGATATAAATATTTGGATACCAGGAAAGGGATTATCATTCAAGAGGGATGAAAAATAAAAATTGGAGGTATATATAGATGCAAATTATGTAGGGTATGTCATGTAGGAAAACTACCTCGAGATATTGCTTGTTCTTGGTGAAAATTGTTGGTCTGGAGAAGTAAAAAACAAAATATTATTGCAAGGTCTATTGTGAAGGTTGAATTTCAAGCTATGACGCATGAGATGTGTGAATTGTTATGGCCGAGAAATATTGTAAGAGTATATGATTCTTTATTATGATAATAAATCAGCTATTAGCATCGTTAACGGTCCAGTTTAGTATGATTGAACAAAACACAGAAATAGATCACTTTATTAAAGAAATATTGAATTGATGTCTTATTGCTACTTCTTTTGTCTCATATGAGTTTCAATTAGCATATTTGTTTACAAAAAGTCCTCCCACCGAACGATCTTATGATCTCACATACAAGTTAGGGATGATAGATATTCACTCATCAATTTGAGGAGGAGTTTATTAGTAGGATATTAAGTGTCCTGTTAGAAGCTATTAGAAGTTGAAATATTCTAAAAATCTCTGTGTAATCAATACTTTAGGATTAGAAGAACTATCTTTATATAGCAGCCGATGTATTGTTTCAAATAAATCGATTGAATAAATCTTCTCTCATTAAGATTAATCATTTTCAAGTACTGGCACATAATTTGGTGTTTTATGCATGTTGGTCATGATTTATTTATTTTTGTTGATATATTGAGTTACACAAAATTCTTTACAGATTAATTAGGTTTTATAGACACACCTAGCAATTCAAGTTCAATCTACCTTTCATGTTTGACTTGAAAATCTTCGAGACTGGAAATATTAGCTATCACAGACTGAAGACTTGATGATTGTTTTGGGGAAAAAAACCTTAACGTTTGACACCATGCAGTTCATTAATTGGATTAAACATTTTAGGCTGCAAGAGAGGATGAAACTAAATCCATCATAGCAACTTTTCATCCCAAAAGATAAAATTCATCTGTACTGGATAACCATATTCTATCACAAAACAACCACTTTAACAAGTGGAAACTTTATTCATTTAAAGGAACTAAACTGAATTAGTAATTCATCTTCAAACTTGAAGGATTCCTTCATTTCTTCTTCAGATTCATCAGAGTCTGATGCACTATAAATCGAACCTGACCTTGCAGGGAAGCAATCTCTTAAGATGCTGGCATGTGTTCTGCCTTCCACTATGTGAGTCAAAGCATCAACAACCTGTAGTAACAAATATGAAGTCAAGTAAAATAAAAAAGCATCACCTTAGAACCTGCTCATGCATTTATCAAGTTGACCATGAATGTTAGGAAAAACAACACATGATTGTTTTTCATTTAATCTAGCACTGTCTCTAACATATTCTTTACTGTTGGACATGTCAAAATTTGTTCAGAGTTCATATATAATATAGAAAAAAGAGTTTCCAAAATTGTAGCCTACCTGAATCATATTTAGTCTCTTTTTGGGCTCTCTGCTTAGACATTTCTCTGCTAATCGAATCATCCAAAATAGTTGATGGGCATCATGAGATTTTGTGATTCTTTCATCAACTAAATCTGCATATTTCCTATCTTTTAAAAGTGGCCTTGCCTGCAAGAAATTTTCTTTTGGATATTAATTGACAAACTAAATAGGATATTTAATTTTGTCTAGTTATCAGAATGTTGGAATTAAAACTTATGAATCAAACCTAACACTTGTACAAAGTCAAAATAAAAAGAACATTATCAATAGTAGTTGATTGTGTTCATGTACTTAAAGGTCAAATGAAAGAAATACAAATTAGAATACTGAACTACCAATTCTGCCTAAATAGTGTCTTAAATGATTGTAAAAAAAGATTCAAAAGGGACTAAGATTTTAGCATATCCGTGAAATTTATTTGAATCATGTTGATGCCTTGATGAGTTGAGGTTGTACGATAGCATTAAGATACTTAAGTTGAAATTTCTTAGGCTTTAGATTGTTACCCATCCCATAAGACTTCTTTCTCCGAGTCTTTTATCCATAGGTCTCATTCCTGTTATTAGCTGTAGTAGAACCACCCCAAAGGAATACACATCTGTTTTAATTGACACTTTACCAAATTCTGCATATTCTGGTGCCATATAACCCCGACTCCCAAAACATTCTGTGGAGTATGAGGAGTCTTCAATCACAGTTCTAGCCAAACCAAAATCGCCTAGCTGATAAAACACAAAAAATAATTCGTTAGTTAAACTTGAGGAGGTGAAGGATGTTTGGCTGTGGAACCAAATTGCAGTGAACTCTAAGAGCTTATTAATTGATCACTCATTTTAAAATATAGCAAAGAAAATGTGTATATATAGAGAATCCACTGTTTCTAATAATCCATTATAAATGAAAGCCTAAATGGTAGAGCAGATGCTGCAATTTTTCATAGGAAGAAGCATTGCTAATAAAATAAATTAGTTCTCCCTTCTTCTGATGACCATGTAATATGCATGTATGTATTTTGTTTTATATAAATGATATCATTACCAATGCGTCATAATCATGTGTAAGAAGAATGTTGTTTGCTGTCAAATCTCTGTGTATTATGTTATTCTCATGCAGGTATAGCAGTCCTTTGGCAGCTCCATCAGCTACTTTCACCCTGTCTGTCCAATCAAGAGGTTTACGAGAATGTTCTGCACAGTAAGAAACCATGGTTAGTACCCCCTTTAATTTAATATCAATAAATGCACACATTCATAATCTTGGCAGTGTAGGCTATATTATAAGTTTGGTTTGATTTCTGTCATACGAGATAAATGTTGGTCCAATGAAGCATTGCAGACATATTCATACACAAGAAGTCTATTGTTCCGTTCTGAGCATGATCCTAACAGCATGACCACATTCTCATGCATTGCTTTGCTGAGGACATCAACTTCAGACTTGAATTCCTTCTCTCCCTTTTGGTTAGCATACGTGTGTTTCTTGACAGCAACCTTCTGTCCACGCAACTCCCCTTTATAGACACAACCAAACCCCCCTTCTGATAGATAGTTCTTAGGGGAAAACCCTCGTGTGGCTGCACACAACTCAGCATATGAGAACTCTTTTTTTCTGTTCCTTTCAAACTGTGGTCTTCTGTTATGGCAAACAGAGCAAACAGATTTTTCAGCCCTTTGGTGTGCTTCATGGTAGCTCATGTGCTGTTTTTCTTGTTTAACTTTTGTGTGTGGATTAGACATTTTTGTTTGACTTGTCCCTTGAGTATAGAGAATGAGAATGCACAATGACATATTTGAAGGATTCTACTAACCTTGAATTTGGAGCCAGAAAATTTGGCATTTTGTGAGATTATATATATGCATGTGGGTGCCTTGGTTTTCCAAGTTTTACTAAGTTGAAGAACAATTGAGGATCTTGAAACTGTCTTTATCTCATGACATTGTAGTAACTGTTAAGGAATTGTATGTGAAGATTCTTTTTACCTGGTCTTTGAATGTAGCTGAAGTTTTGATGTTATCAATTTTCTTTTATTCTACAACTGATTTTCTTCCATTAGATGATCATACAATAGTTTCTTCCACAATCAAGAAGGTCAGTGACCTTTTGTAAGACCGTCACAATTACGGTAAATAATACTCAAGAGAATAACAGATGCTATGCTAGGATAGAAAAATTGAGTGTTTTGACCATTTGTTATAAAACAGTCTTAATACATTATCAGAACTCTTTTTTTCTGTTCCTTATCTAATTCTCCCTAGTCATGATACATGTTGAGGAAATTTGATTAGAAGTTCATTTTATTTAAAAAAAAACAAGGAATTCTCTTGAGGGGTTAAGATCTTAAAAACAAAAATGTTGAAGATAGAGACATCTCCATAGTACGACGAGTATTGTTCATGTAATATTTTGGATTGAAATGTTTTAACTTTCGAAAAAGTCCAAAAGTTGCGAAGTTGTCGAAGACACTGTTTGAGAATTCAAGATAAGCTTTGGACATGGTTGGAATAACAATGTTCGAGAAATTGATGCTTTTAAATCACAACTTGTAGGCTTTTCCTATATATTTTAATACCCAACAAGAATGTTGAAGCAATGTTTTCACACATGCAAATGTTAAAATTGTTTTTTTTTTTTTAAATAAGATGTAAAATATATTTAAGTTTACAACTTTATTAAAATTTTAACCAATAAAATAATAGTGTGTTAAAGAAAGTGTGATTTATCACTTTTATTTTATATGTTTAGTATTAGTTTTGCTTAACATTAAATATCGAAAATTTATTGGGAAATGTAACATTTAATATTTATAAACACACTTCCATGTTATGATCAATTGTACCAGTTTCATTTGCTATTAACATAAATCTAAAAAAAAAAAAAAACTTGTCAAAAAGTCATCAAATTTTTTCATAAGTTTAATTAATGTATATACTTTTAAATAATTGTGTTGAATTATTAACTAAATTTTTAATTCAAATAACATATATGTGTATGTAACTTTTATTGAGATTACTCTTCTATGTTGCCAAGTTTATTTTTTGGTTATGTTTTTAATTGCATAATGATTAAAAAGTACTAGTATCATTTTGCCACATAATGTATAATGTAATGTTATAAGACGTTGAGTTTGAAAATTATTGTATAAAAAAATGTGATTAAGAGAAAAGATTCTAGTAAAGATGACCTTATAATATGGATGAGATTAATTATAAACAAAAAATAAATGAAAACTATCATGCTTAAATAAATTAACCATTTATTAGGTGATTTTGAAAACTTCAATGTAAACTATGTCCTTTGATGTTGAAATGTTAACTTCTCTATTTATAATTTCTTCTAAAACAATTCCCATTTTAAAATTAATTAAAATTTTCTTGTGGTAAATATTACAAAATAATTAAAACTTGATTTGGTCTTCCCCACATGATTTATGTAAGATTTGAATGTATTCTTTTTATAATATATACACATAGTTTTATTTTAAGTATATTCTATCTAGTTCCAAGAAGTGAAACTTCTCAAACATGCTTTAACCCTCACATTTTCTACGAGTAAGTTCTTTAAAAATTGTTCTAAACTTTTACTCTATTTTTATTTCAAATTATAGTTCTTTGATGGGAAAATCTATGGTGAAAAGGGTAAAATATTATAAGATTTAGTAATAAAAGAGTTTTAAATTTCACTTCTAATGTCTACTAATAATGTCTAGGGCAAAATGGTCAACTTAACTTATCTCATTTTAGTCCGTCTCGTCTTGGTCCGTCACTGTAAAACAAGTGAGGAAATGCAACTTGCTCCGCCACATTTGTGGGAGCCTGCCACTTTATTTTTATTTTTTTTTTAAATTTTATATATAAAATTTATTTATATATATATATATATATTTATAAACAAATATTTAAAGCATATTTAATCATACAAATATTTTTTTAATCTTTTAATAGATCAATTAATATTTTTAATTAAATAAATTAAAATAATTATTTCATTTACATATTAAATAACAATATAATAAATAATAACTGAAACTTTCGTAAGGTTAAGGATTTAAATTGTAATAATATTGTATATTTACATCGTTACAAAAATATAATATATAAGAGTTATCTTTTTAATTATTTTTAATTTGAAAAAATAAAAAATAAAAATAGGTCATTGGGCCAAGGGTGGGCTATCCGTCTTTGGCTTGCTAGTTTGGCAGACTAGGCGGGTCAAACCACTACGGGCTGACGGGTTAAAAATGCCAACTTGATCCGTTCCGTTTTGGCAGGCTGGTTCATCATGTCCAACCCACTTTACCATCCATACTAGTGTCCTTGGGTGTGAAAGATATTAGAACATATTTGATTAGTGCTTACTGAAAGAAAAAAGAAATCACTTAAAACAACAAAGATTGAATGTTATTATCTTTGTTTATTGTAATCTTCAAACTGGGTAACCATATTCTATCACAAAACAACCACTTTAACAAGTGGAAACTTTAGTCATTTAAAGGAACTAAACTGAATTAGTAATTCATCTTCAAACTTGAAGGATTCCTTCATTTCTTCTTCAGATTCATCAGAGTCTGGTGCACTTTAAATTGAATTTGACCTTGCAGGGGAGTAATTGTAATCTCTTAAGATGCAGTCAGGTGTTTTGCCTTCCACTATGTGAGTCAAAGCATCAACAACCTGTAATAACAAATATGAAGTCCTTAGAATCTGCTCATGCATTTATCAAGTTGACCATGAATGTTAGGAAAAACAATGTATGATTGTTTTTCATTTAATCTAGCACTGCCTCTAACATATTCTTTACTATTGGACACGTCCAAATTTGTTCAAAGCTTATTTATAAGTAATATAAAACTATAAAACGAAGACAATTTTCAAAATTGTAGTCTACCTGAATCATATTTAGTCTCCTTTTGGGCTCTCTGCTTAGACATTTCTCTGCTAATCGAACCATCCAAAACAGTTGATGGACATCATGAGAATTAATGATTCTTTCATCAATTAAGTTTACATAGTTCCTCTCTTTTATAAATGGCCTTGCCTGCATATTAATTGACAAACTAAATAGGATATTTGATTTAGTCTAGTAATCAGAGTGTTGGATTGGATTACAAACTTATAAATCGGACCCAACAGATGTATAAAGTCAAAATAAAAAGAACATTATCAATAGTAGTTGATTTTGTTCGTGTACTTAAAGGTCAACTGAAGAAAATACAAATTAGAATAACTGAACTACCAATTCTGCCTCAATAGTGTCTTAAATTGTAAACAAGATTCAAAAGGGACTAAGATTTTAGCATATCCGTGAAATTTATTTGAATCATGTAGATGCCTTGATGAGTTGAGGTTGTACTAAAGCATTAATATACTTAAGTTGAAATTTCATAGGCTTTAGATTGTTACCCATCCCACAAGAGTTCTTTCTCCAAGTCTTTTATCTATAGGTTTCATTCCTGTTATTAGCTGTAGTAGAACCACCCCAAAGGAATACACATCTGTTTTAATTGACACTTTGCCAAATTCTGCATATTCTGGTGCCATATAACCCGTATTCCCCACACATTCTGTGGAGTATGAGGAGTCTTCAATCACAGTTCTAGCCAAACCAAAATCGCCTAGCTGATAAAACACAAAAATAATTCGTTAGTCACACTTGATGAGGTGAAGGATGTTTTCGCTGTGGAACCAAATTGCAGTGAGCGTTGAGAGCTTATTAAAAATGATCACTCATTTTAAAATATAGCAAATAAAATGTGTATATGTTGAAATCTACTGTTTCTAATAATCCATTATAAATGATAGCCTAAATGGTAGAGTAGATGCTGCAATTTTGCAAAGAAAGAAGCATTGCTAATAAAATAATGTTAGTTCTTCATTCTTTTGCTGACCATGTTGCATGCATTTTGTTTTATGTAAATGATATATATCATAAAGTATTGACTGTGCATATTGTTACCAATGCATCATAGTCATGTGTAAGAAGAATGTTGTTTGCTGTCAGATCTCTGTGTATTATGTTATTCTCATGCAGGTATAGTAGTCCTTTGGCAACTCCATCAGCTACTTTCACCCTGTCTGGCCAATCAAGAAGTTTACGAGAATGTTCTGCACAGTAACAAACCAAGGTTTGTACCCCTTCAATTTAATATCAATAAATGCACACATTCATAATCTGGCAGTGTAGGCTATGTTATGAGTTTGGTTTGATTTCTGTCATACGAGATAAATGTTGGTCCAATGAAGCATTGCAGATATATTCATACACAAGAAGTCTAAGGTTCCGTTCTGAGCATGATCCTAACAGCATGACCACATTCTCATGCATTGCTTTGCTGAGAACATCAACTTCAGACTTGAATTCCTTCTCTCCCTTTTGGTTAGAATAAGTGTGTTGCTTCACAGCAATCTTCTGTCCACACAACTCCCCTTTATAGACAGAACCAAACCCCCCTTCTGACAGATAGTTCTTAAGGGAAAACCCTTGTGTGGCTGCACACAACTCAGCATATGAGAACTCTTTTTTTCTGTTTCTTTCATACTGTGGTCTTCTGTTATGGCAAACAGAGCAAACAGATTTTGCAGCCCTTTGGTGTGCTTCATGGTAGCTCATCTGCTGTTTTTCTTGTTTAACTTTTGTGTGTGGATTAGACATTTTTGTTTGACTTGTGCATAGAGAATGAGAATGCACAATGCCCTATTTGAAGGATTCTACTATCAACCTTGAATTTGGAGCCAGAAAATTTGGCATTTTTTGAGATTATATATATGCATGTTGGTGCCTTGGTTTTTCCATGGTTTACTAAGTTGAAGAGCTATTGAGAATCTTAAAACTTTCTTTACCATATGACATTGTAATAATGATTAAGGAATGTATGTGAATATTCTTTTCACCTAGTCTTTGAATGTACCTTAAGTTTTGATGTTATCAATTTTCTTTTATTCTACAACTGATTTTCTTCCATTAGATCATACAATAATTTCTTCCACAATCAAAAGTACAGTCACCTTTTGTAAAACCTTCACAATTACGGCAAATAATACTCAAGAGAGAATAACAAATGATAGGATAGAAAAATTGAGTGGTTTGAACATTTGTTTAAAACAGTCTTAAAATATTATAATTATTTAGTTTACATTTAAAATTCTGCCTAGTCATGATACTTGGTGAGGATGTTTGTTAAGAAGTTTATTTTAATGAAAAACGAAAAGAAATTCTCTTGGGGGGTTAAGATCCTAAAAACAAAAATGTTGAAGAAAGAGACATCTCCATAGTACGAGAGGTATTGTCTATGTCATATTTTGGATTGAAATGTTTTAACTTTCGAAAAAGTCTGAAAATAGCAAAGTTTTCGAAGACACTGTTTGAGAATTCAAGATAAGCTTTGGACATGATTTAACAATGTACGAGAAATTAATGCTTCTAAATCACAACTTGTAGGCTTTTCATATATATTTTAATACCCAACAAGAATGTTCAAGCAATGTATTCACACACACAAATGTTAAAATTGATTTCTTTTAAAAATAAGATTAACATATATATAATTTTTCGTGAACTTTAATAAATTTTAACCAACAAAATAATAGTGTGTTAAAGAATATCACTTTTATTTTATATGTTAAGTATTAGTTTTTCTTAACGTTAAATATAGAAAATTTATTGGAAAATGTAACATTTAATATTTATAAACACACTTCCATGTTATGATCAACTGTACCAGTTTCATTTACCATCAACATATCAGTCCAAATATGAAGTTGAGAGAGAACAATGCATAGAAGTGTACATAGAAAATGTCACTAAAATTTGTGGTTTAAAATATTCTTAAAGAAACCATTGCCAACCCATTTATTGATATGTATTTTATTTTAATATGTTGTTCCTATAAACATCCTTACAAGGAGATAGACTCGCTCTGGCTATAATCTCCGTAGGGCATCGATAAGAGTCAAGGTGTCCATACATTGTTCATCAAGTATTCACCGAAAGATAAATTTACTCTGCCCTTGGTCTATATTGATGATTTGATTGTTGTAGGAGATGATGAACATGAAAAACAAACCTTGAGAGAAAAGCTTGTTGTTCAGTTTGAGAGGAATGATCTAGTAGAATTAAAATACTTCCATGGGATAAAAACAACTTACTTGAAGAAAGGCATCTTTATCTCCTAAAGAAATTATGTTTTGATCTTCTCAAAGAAACAAGTAAGATTAATTGCAAGGCCAACTCTATTATGAATAATTTTTGACAAACAAGTCTCTCTGGATAAATATTCTCTATATTCAGATTTGTTGTGTTTTTGAAATGAAGCACTACATGGTCCTTTTATAGGCCTCTGGACATGATCCTTCAACTACATTCATTAAATATAACCACTACCTAACTCACAATTAATGAACTTTATTGCATGCTTAATGAATGCTAGACCCACTCTCAACCTTATGCATTCTCCTAGACAATTATAACAACTTCCAACTATCCACATTTAAGTTTATCTAACAATAAGGGCCAATATCAAAAACTCTTGGGAAAAGCTCATTTACGTAACCCACACCAAACCTAATATCCTATTTTATGAGTATAGTTAGTCAATTCATGAATGATCTAAAGGAGAGACATTTGCAAGCCATGAATACATCCTGCGATATTTGGACATAGGTCCAAGAAAGGGATTATTGTTTAAGAGGAATGAAAAATAAAAATTGGAGCTGTATATTGATGGAAAATATGCAGGATCTGTGTTATATAGGAAATCCACCTTGGTATATTACATGTTCTAGTGTGAAAATTGATGATTTGGAGAAGTAAAAAAACAAAATATTGTTACAAGGTCTAGTATAGAGGTTGAATTCCGAGCTATGAATTGTTATGGCTGAGAATTAGTCTAAATGATCTTACAATGGAAAATGAAGAGTTTATAATTCATTATGATAAGAAATTAGTTATTAGCATTGTTCATAATTCAATTCAGCATGATAGGACTAAACAAAGATAAATAGATCCACACTTTATTAAAGAAAAATTGGATTGATGTCTTATCACTACTTCTTATCTCCCATATGAGCTGAAGTTAGTATATTTGTTTACAAAAAGTCTTTCCACCGAACGATCTCATATCTCATACAAGTTAGGAATTATAGATATTCATTCACCAACTTGAGGATGAGTTTATTAGTAGGATATTAAGTGACCCATTAGAAGATTCTAAAAATCTCTTTATAATCAATACTTAGAACTATCTATATATAACGGCTGATTAATCTCTCATTAAGATTAATCATTTTCAAGTACTGGCATATAATTTTGTGTTTTATGCACATTGGTCATGATTTATATTTTTGTTGATATATTAAGTTACACAAAATTCACTACAGATTAATTAGGTTTAATAGGCACACCAAGCAATTCGAGTTCAATCTCCCTTTCATGTTTGACTTGAAAATGCTTCGAGATTGGAAATAGTAACTGTCACAAACTGAAAACCTGATGATTGTTTTGGGGGAAAAACCTTAACATTTGACACCATACATTTTATTATGGATGAAACTAAATGCATCCATAATAATATTTCATCCCAAAAGATAAAATCCATCAGAACTGGGTAACCATGTTCTATCACAAAACAACCACTCTAACAAGTGGAAACTTTATTCGTCTAAAGGAACTAAACTGAAATATTGTCCCTTATTTCAGCTATATACTATGCCTAGCATCTAAGAATTGAGCAACCCTCATTGGATTTTGATATTTCTATTGCTTCACCATCACTAGTTGACTCATCATGAGAATTATACGAGCCTGAGCTACTTAGAGAGATGCTCTGAATTGGAGGAGATGGTGGCTGTCTTAAATTCATGTGCATCATCTGACTTATGCTATTACTATCTATGGATTCTGAACTCTGAGTTGGTGATTCATCTTCAAACTTGGTGGATTCCTTCATTTCATCTTCAGATTCATCAGAGTCTGATGCACTATAATTCGAATCTGATCTTGCTGGGGAGTAATCTGTTAAGATGCTGTCACATGTTCTGCCTTCCACAATGTCAGTTAAAGCATCAACAACCTGTAGTAACAAATATGAAGTCAAGTGAAATAAAAAAGCATCACCTTAGAATCTGCTCATGCATTTTATCAAGTTGAACATGAATGTTAGGAAAAACAATATATTATTGTTTTTCATTTAATCTAGCACTGTCTCTAACATGGTCTTCACCGTTGGACATGTTCAAATTTGTTCAAAGCTTATAAGTAATATAAAAAGAAGACAATTTCCAAAATTGTAGCCTACCTGAATCATATTTAGTCTCCTTTGAGGTTCTCTGCTTAGACATTTCTCAGCTATTCGAACCATCCAAAATAGTTGATGGACATCATGAGCCTTAATGATCCTTTCATCAATTAAATCTGGATAGTTCCTCTCTTTTAAAAGTGGCCTTGCCTGCAAGAAATTTTCTTTTGGATATTAATTGACAAACTAATTAGGATACTTAGTCATGTCTATTTATCAGAGTGTTGGAGTTAAAACCCGTAAATCAGTCCCAACACTTGTATAAAGTCAAAATATAAATAACATTATCAATAGTAGTTGATTGTGTTTGTTAGAACTGTGCTTTAAGCCTAACTCAATCCCACAAAATCAGATTGTAAGGTGAGGATTGCACCCACTTATATATTGTGAAGTGGTCTTATCTCTTGTCTATGTGGGACTTCCAACACACCCCCTCACGCCGAGGTATATTCATCTCGTGCGTGGGACAAAAAATTAGTGGGTGGTACGTTAACAACCTAATATCGGGTGGAACAAAATGTCTAAGAAAGTTCGCTAGGATAAGCTCTAACATGGTATCAGAGCCAAATTAGAGCCTATCCTAGCGAACTTTCTTGAACATTCTGTTCTACCCGATATCGGGCTGTTAATGGACCACCCACTAATTTCTTGTCACACCACGAGATGAATATACCTCGGCGTGAGGGGGTGTGTTGGAAGTCCTACCTCGGCGTGAGGGGGTGTGTTGGAAGTCCCACATCGACTAGAGATAAGGCCACTTCACTATATATAAGTGGGTGCAATCCTTATCTTACAAGCCGGTTTTGTGGGATTAAGTTAGACTTAAAGCCCACTTCTAACCGTGTTCATGTACTTAAAAGTCAACTTAAAAAATACAAATTGGAAGAACTGGCTACCAATTCTGCCTAAATAGTGTCTTAAATGATTGGAAAAAAAGATTCAAAAGGGACTAAGATTTTAGCATATCCGTGAAATTTATTTGAATCATGTGGATGCCTTGAAGAGCTGAGGTAGTACTGAAAATTAAGATACTTTGAAATTTCATAGCCTTTAGATTCTTACCCATCCCACAAGACTTCTTCCTCCAAGTCTTTTATCTGTAGTTCTCATGCCTGTTATTAGCTGTAGTAGAACCACTCCAAAAGAGTATACATCTGTTTTGCTTGACACTTTTCCATGTTCTGCATATTCTGGTGCCAAATACCCCAAAGTTCCAACAACTTCGGTTGAGTGTATCGAGTTTTCATTTTGACTTCTTGCTAATCCAAAGTCTCCTATCTAAAAAGTCCACCAGGAAAGAAAAAAAATTTAGTTTCAATCAAGCTCAGTTTCTTAATGGAATTAATTGCTATTTGCAAATTTGAATATATGTCATTTTAGCTAGCACCATGAGTGAAATATGTGTAGATTCAGGACTTGGTGTATTACCAATGGTCGATGATCATGTGTTATAAGGATATTGTTTGGTCTCACATCTCTGTGTATCATTTTATTCTTGTGCAAGTATAATAAGCCTTTGGCAGCTCCAATTGCTATATTGATCCTATCTTCCCAACTAAGAGGTGACCGAGAATGTTCTACATCAATTTAACAAAAGTTAGTCTCTTATAAGATGTTGTATCAAGAAGAACATAAGAAGAAACAAAAAATCCTGATTTCGTACCTGATAGATGTTGATCAAGTGAGCCATTGCAAACATATTCATACACAAGAAGCCTATTAGTTCCTTCTGAGCATGAACCTAGCAGCACAACCACATTCTCATGTCTTGCTTTGCTAAGTAAATTTACTTCAGACTTAAACTCCTTCTCTCCTTGGAAGCCTGCATTTTTATGTTGCTTAACAGCAATCTTCATTCCATTAAGCAGTCCTTTGTAGACAGATCCAAATCCCCCTTCTGACAGAAAGTTACTGGGAGAAAATCCTTTTGTAGCAGCAAAGAGCTCTGCATAAGTGAAATCTATCTGAAATCCAACTTTTGGTCGTCGATTATTGCACACAGAACAGAGTGGATTTGTAAATTCTTCCTCCATATGAGATTTTTCATTACTTCCACCGTGTTTCTCTTTTTCATTTACTTCCAATTGGTTCATTTCTTCATTCTCTGAAATGTGAAATAGTGATCGGTTCCCTGCTGTTTCTTGTTCTATATTTGAATAGAAATTTCCCTCTTGGTATTGATGACCATACCGGAAGCTTCCAAAACTATAATTGGAGATTTCTGTACTCCACTGGCTTGAGGCTCCAGTTGATGTCAACATATCACTTGATGAAGACCTGGACACTGCTTGATGTAGCATTGATCACAGTCAGGTGTACCATTTAATCATCAAAAAGAGATATATAGGATTTAAGTAGTACCACACATCATTGAACTAATGGAGATTGTACTCAAGTTCTTTAGCTCTTTTATTGAGCAGTGAATGTAGCAAACGTTTGTTAATGTGACTATTACCCTAACAAGGATGAACTTTTATCATAATTTTTGTTTGCAAGATTCTCGAGTGAAAATTGTATATTCAATCAATATTGTTATGCCAAAAAAATACTCACTCTGAAGAGAACGTTCTTCCTCTTCACTTCCTGGAAACATTTCTTTATAGCTTACATTTTCTTGCCTGTCAACAAGTGATTTGGTGCTGGATGTTGATTTTGGATCTTTCAATCTTTCAATTGAATTGTCACTTGTTATCCTATACATGCCACAAGGATGCCGGCGCATCAAATACTTCATATCTTTGTGGATCTGTCTGCAGTGAGGCAAAATGCTATAACTTTAGTACAGTTTATATAAATAACATTGCATAAGTGGTCTATGGATAGTTTGATACCATAAGCTAGTTTCTGTTTTTGTTAGAGAAACTATTTCTCCTTAACAGTGGCCTTAAATTAGCAGTTGTGCAAGGTTCAGCTTAAAATACATCTGCATAACTGAGTTATGAAAAGATTAAAAATAATGGAAGATCCTATATTTTGGTTCTAGACATCATCTTTTTCTGCTCAGAGTGGGAATTTTTTGTACATTTTGTGTTTGTTCAGTGAACATGTCCAATTCCATCTTAAGTTTGTTTTCGATCAAGGAAAAAGGATATGGAACACACCTAAATAAAATCAAACTTGTGGCCTGAAAATCCTTGGCAGCAGTTGAGGCAACTTCTGCAGTAGGACCTACAAGCACTTCAATTTGGAATCCAATCTGTGAAACATCATTCCAAAGAAAAGTTTCATTAACATTTTCTCCTTAAATACTGTGTAAAGGTATGTTCAGTTTATAGGTAAGATTATTATTTATACAGGAAATCATGAATAGAACATTCATCGTATTGATGTTAATACATCACAAAAATATGTATAAATTTTCTTCTCTACTTCTTGTCAAATCCCATTTCTAACTGTGTTAAGTGTTAGCTATACTTGTTTGATGTTTCAGTGGTGGATGTTAAGTATATGGATTGTGCTAACCTCATTCAATTTACAGTAGTTGGAAATCTCCTTGATGTTCTCGTTCATGAGATATTCTTTCTTTTTTTTGGTATGCCATTTTGCAATTATTTTTTGGTTTGTTGAAATCATCATTGAACTGGAATCAACTCTGACCATGTAACCCACTAAAGAGAAGAAAAGTGAAAAAGAAGTCAGCAACATCAACTACAATTAGTAAGTAAAATCACTTATTCAGAATTTGACTTTTCTTTAAGTTTTTTATTTCATATCCTTGTTTCTCCCTCTCTTCTTTATCAGATTAATGACCCCTTTGGTTAGAAGAAAAGAAATGAAGAGAAATAAAATGGATAAAAATAGAAAAGGTGAATGAAAATAGCTGTGAAGTAGACTAAAAATAAGAGTGAAAATCAACTTTTGATCTCTCTCATTTCTGAAAACTGTGAAAGTTTTAAGAGAAACTGAACAAAATAGCTGTCAAGGTTTTAAGAGGAATACTGAACAAATGGAATAAAATCAAATCAGTGAAATAGGTAAATGATGGGTGTATATAGAAGGGAGAATTCATTGGGGAAAACAACACCAATGAGACCTGAGCCAATCCATATAAGAAATTGACACCACTTTCAACCCAAAACGTTAAGAGAATGGATTTATGGGTCTTAATCCTTATATGGTGCTCAACTTTCTCGTTTCTTTCCAATGTGCTTGCATTCTCAAAGTAAAAACATGGTATGAAAACAAAATATGGATCCTACAACTTTTGACCTCTCTACTTTATTTCCTTTCAAATCCTTTCTTTAACTTTCTACTTTCCTTAAACCAAATAAGGCAAGGGACAAAGAAATTATAGTGAATTCTTACTAGGCTTTCTTGGAAGAAAAGAAAACATACTGGGACTGCTAATCCAATCAAGGATAGCAACAATTATAAGCTGATCTCCAGCTTTAACAGAAAACTTTTCCAGGGCTCCAAGGATAGCTTTTGAACTAACATCTCTTGATGCATCCTGGATCACCACTACCCTCTGAGTTTCTGCACTCATCGTTTTTCTGCTTCAAACACTTCCTCTTTAAGTTTCAACAAGTTTTTAGACACACAAAAAAAAAAAAAAAGGTGTGTAGAAATTTTTATGTGGAGCTGTACATTTCCTAGACCAGAGGATCTAACACTAAATGCTAAGCATTGCTTCAAACTTTTCCCAAATATTTGTTATATATGAAACAGTGAAAAGAAAATCATCAGCTACTAAGTATAAGGGATTGATATTATATATATACAATAAGGATTTGATATATTAGAACAAACAGAGTGAAGAGAACAAAGGGTTTTAGGAAAACTATAAAGGAACATATTTGTATATTGTAATTCTATAAAAACATAAATAATAGGGGACCTCTGAGATCAAACACATTGAATATCAAATTCTCCAAACTTATTCTTTCTCTGACACATGTTGATACTTATAGAGAAAAGTGAGTTAAAACAAAATTCCAAAGGATAAGGGTAGTGGTGATCAATGCATCAGAGCTCAAGAGAGTGTTAGCAGTAGCAGAGAATATTATTAGCATATCCATTGAAGAGGCCCTGAATCATTTTCCAATTAATGAGAAACAAGGAGAATTTATTAGCCTAATTTGAGAATATTATATTCTTTTTCATATACTTTTATGCATCATTCATTGAAGAAGTTTTGTACACATTGCTGAACTCAAAAACAGGAAGAAAGAGCTTATAGTGTGGTGGATTAACCTATGCTGTGACAAGAAATGTAGCATTGTTGGTAAGAGATTTGTTTAATATTGCTGGTTCTGTCTCTGAGTACAGAGTGATTGAGACTTTGCACGTGTAAGAGCCGGACAAGGCAAAGTAATTCATTAAAAATTGAATGAACAGAATTATTATATAGCTAGTTGTTGTGTGATTAGGTCATCATCATGTCCTGCCAAATCTTTTTGTGCTGTTAATTTTAAGACAGACCAATTCGGCATGGACACTATCATTTCATAGTGTATTTTAAGGTTTCATTATACTTTTGTCTTCAAAATTAAGCATGGATTCTATTTTAATATCTTAAACTTAAAACAAGAAATTATTTTAGTCTTGAAAATGAAGTTTAATCCTTTAAAATTGTTGTTTAAAGATTAACAATAATTTATAAAAAACATCATCCTTTAAATTTAATGTTATAAGTACTAATAAACTTTTTTTCAATTATGGTACTAAATTGTGATATATGGTAACAATATTGGCCTATCCATTTCTTATTTAGTTTGCAAAAAGAGAGATTGGAGTGGATTAATCTATATAAGACTTAAAATTAATAGGTATGGTCTCCTTTAAATTTTCTTTTTAGTTTAAATATATTTGGAGTATCTAAATTTGAATATAAAATTCAATTTTTTTTATTTCCTGACCAACAATCTTAAATATTCTTGCATATTAAAAAATGTTTTAAACTAACCTTTGAACTATATTTAAATTTTTTTTAATTTATAGATACAAATATATCAAAATTTAAAATAAAAAAATATTTAAATTTTACGGTAAAGGTTATCAAAATCTAAAAACTAAAAACCTATTTAACCATTCCTTGATATCACCTGCATCTAGAACCTTCGACCTTCGATTCGCGCTCTCTGGACTCGTTTTCGCGTTAACCGCCATATATCTCTTGCTACCTAAATGCGTGAATTACAAGGGAAAACCCTAATCCCCTTCGGAACGACTTTGAATTTTTTTTTTATTATTTTTCTTTTTGTTCTATAGAGATTGAAGTAGGGATGTCAACGGGACGGGTAGAATATGGGTAGTAGCTCCCTCGTACTCTACCTGCTAGATAAATATCTATCCCATATCTGTACCCTTATTCATCGGGTATCCATTATGTGGGTATCTGCCTATTTTTTTCATATCCGCGGGTATCTACGGTACCCACGGATATTTGCAAAATTATTTAAAAAATAAATATTTAATCATAAATTTAAATAAAATGCGTCACTGTCATAAATTTTAAATAAAGTTCAAATAAACTCAAGTTGATACAAGTCCAAATAATTGTAAAAGTAAATATAAAATGACGTTGAACACAATGAAAATTTTTTTAATTAGTGTTTTGATCAACAAACTCACTCCCTCCGATGGATTTCTGAAAAATAAACAAAATAAACAAATAATAAACTTCACTTATTTTAATTTCATCATTTGACAACAAGCATATCATAAACGTTATTGTCTATGTGAGGTTTGATGTATATGCCCAATTTCAAATAAAGGAAAGAGAATAATGTCAAGGGGTGTAAGTTTAGCGGGTACAGGTATCCACAGGTACGAATACTATGATACCCGTACTCGCCCCGTTAACATGCGGGTATAAAAAATACCTGTACCCGCGAGTATTGGGTATCAATTTTTAATATCCATTTTCTACCTATTGCGGGTTTTATCCGCGGATACCTGCGGGTACGAATTTTTTTGACATCCCTAAATTGAAGGGGGAAACAAAGAGGCACTAGTGCAGGAAAGAGATTATGCCGCGGTTATTTTGACTTTTTGGCTTCGATTTTACACCCGAGGTATATGCAGGCGAGGTAAAAAAAACATGTTTATGCCTCAGTTATGAACCGAGGCATATGCGAGGGTTACTACCTCGGTTCTAGAGGGAACCGAGGCCTAATGTGCATCACAGATTTAAAAAAAAAAAAGTATTTTCTGATCCAATAACAGCATCACAGGTAGCCATGATCCTTGTACACACACCTACACCAATCACAGTGTGCCACATCATCATCTTCAACCTTCTCCCAAATCAGAAACCCTAGCCACCATTCAAACCCTAAATGCCGCCAGTGTGTCATGACCACCATCTTCGACCACCGCATCACGCCGGAACAACTTCACGACGCCTTCATTCATCTCGCCAGCGACGCAGAACACCCTCTCTTCACTATCATATATGAACGGAAACATCCCACGGCTAACCATCGTGAGCCAAATCGCGACT
>Ga0214543_1004955_pt1 | contig 24928 bp, 8 predicted proteins | sample CNSS2metaG_FD_160094 | JGI IMG/M metagenome (GOLD analysis project Ga0214543, IMG submission 160094) | Root nodule microbial communities from cowpea collected in UCLA plant growth center, Los Angeles, California, USA - CNSS2 | ecosystem: Host-associated > Plants > Roots > Nodule | place: USA... | reverse complement strand
CATTGATTTGTGAGAGATCATGCAAGAATGTATACATGAATCTCAATCTATGTGTTTCCAACCTCTATTTTCCAACCTATCTATTTGTATTTATCTCTCTTCATACACTTTCATGATAATTTACACGATGAAAAGATCTTATAGTCAGAAAAAAAACCCTAATCTCTTTTATAAATTAATGTCTCTATTAATTTATTTTATTTTATCTTTTATTATAATTTTTTATAATATAATTTTAATATAAATAATATATAATATAATTTTAAAAAATATATAAATATATATAAAAAAAATTCAAAAAAAATTGGGAGCCGTGGCTCCCCCGTCCTATCCTAGTTCCGCCCCTGGGCTCAACCACCACAATTATTATTTTTTTTATAACTTTTCATATTCTATTACGCTATAGTTTAATTAAATCCTGACAACATTCAACTAGAAACACAGAATATAGAAATCAAACAAATATAAAATTTTAAACATAATTAATCTATAAAGATTTTATACAAATCCAAATTCTTTTGAATAAGTCCTCTAAAGTGCACAACATAATATTAACTTGACCAAAAACGTACTATATAAATGACACTTCATGCAAAATAACACAAAATTTCTTATTATTAAGCGATGTCTCCAAATAAAACATTTGTTTATTTTTGGATAGCTTGAAGTTTATAATTATAATGATTTTTAAATTTTGTAACTACACATTTAAACAAATAGTCTTTGCTTCAATTTATTTTTCTTTACTGGATATCATGGTATCAAAGTTTTGACTAAAAAAGTGGATACATGTCACTTTCACACCCACACTCAACTCAACACTCTAGTTAATGTGTTTATTAACACATTTTATGATTACATTTATTAAAAATTATGAAAGGATAATTAAATATGATGTAAATTAAAAAATGCTTAATTTTTAATCTATTTTAACTAATAAAAAAAGTGTTTTTGAAAGAATGGTCGAAGAATATGTTAAATTTGTTTAAAATGATGCAAATGGTAATATTCAGTTATTAATATTATAATTTTGACTTAATTACCGGTTTGTTCTCCATTTTGGTTATTAATATTGAAAAAAAATACATATTAATATTAATATGTGATATGTCGTTAGTATTTCTTTTTTAAATAACTTAATTGAATTTTTTTTTTTAAAAATGAAAACGTAATTGAAACAAAAATGAAAGTGAACTCTAATTTAATTCTTTTTTAACTAAAGTAAGAACGAAACTAGTAATTAGACCTATAACTTTTATTATAATAAAAATAATAATAAAGAAAAAAAAGTCAAAAGAATAAATAGACATGTAGATATACAAGTGAAATAATTAATGAATTGGAGTGGAAAAGGAAAGTAGATACTGGAAATCCCGGGAATGTTGACAGCCCCACACAAGTGGGTAGTTAGGTTACTTTCTTCTCTCCCGTCCCTCTCCTCAATTAATTTGTAATCTTAGATTTTTAGATAAATCAAAAACAACTCAACACAATAAATAAAAGAGTTAAATTAGTGCATTTCAAAATTTTAGATCAATTTTTTTATTCTTTATGAATTTAGTTTTTTTAATTAAATTTTGTTAAATTTATTTAATATTTTATATGTATTTTAAGATTATATTTAAATTGTTTATAATATTTAATATATTTTTGTTTTAATGTTAAGTGTAATACTAACGGTAAATGAAATAGTATCACATGGGTGAAAAATAAAGTGTAGACAATATTTTGATTTTTAAATTTTTGAGATAACCTTATGACGATTAATTTGTCAGTTTTAAAATTTAGAATCTCGTTATGTTTTCGTCTACAAAAGTTGCCGTAAAAGCTCGAGAGAGATGTATAGAAAATAGTTCGATTTTAAATTTCTTGAAATAACATTATGAGAGATAATTTGTTAGTTTTGAAAGTTAGAATTTGGTTATGTTCGTTTTCAAAAGTTGTCTTAAAAGAATTTTAAGAAAAAAAAATGAAAATTTAAATTGTTTTTAACACCAACGTCAAAATATATTATGTCTTTTAAAAATAAACTTGTAATGAAGTTTTGAGTTAAAAAATAAACAATCCCTCGTATGCAAAACGAATATCTCAAATTGTGAAAGAATTAAAGATTATATATATATATATAATTTAAATTAATTACAACTGAATTCTAAATACCCAAAATATATTTTATTAATAAAGTCAAATTTAAATTTGATTTAAAAATATTATTGAAGTATGTTTACGATATATCAGCTACCATGCTGTAGCTATCAGTTAAGTTTCCGACAGTTTTACAAAATTGAGATATGTCACGGTTTTTCTCTTTTAGTTAAATTTTAGTTTAACTATATTTGCCATACATGATTATATATATAAAGCCTAGACTATTTACGTCATTTAATTATTTTTAATTTGGTGTATTAATTTTTAAAAATAACAATTTAATTTTTTTATAATTCTAAAATACCTTCAAATATTTTTCTATTAATACAATATATCAGCGAATTAAACTCTCTCGTTTTTTTTTTTTACTTTTTCTAAAAAATAATAATATTTGTTGAGTGTTTTATATGTAGTTCCCAGAATGTTTTTTTTTTCGTTGTTGGTTATTTTATAAATTGTGCTCTTCTAATATTCATACAAATTTTTATTTTCAAATCAAATCTATACTAAATTATTAATATATATATATATATATATATATATATATATATATTATTTCAGAATATCTCTTTCAGTTTTGAAAGGATAGTCGTAACTATATTTTATTAATTATAGTATTATGAATAATGTATTAAACATAATCAAACTTTATAATTATATATTATGTCTTTACTGTCTTTACCACAAATTATACAAAGTTTACATACCTAAATTATTGTTATTCACTATTCAATCTTCGCCAATTTTATCGTAGTTCATTTCTTCTATCTGCATCATCTTATATACTCACATATAATATATGATTAAAACAAGTGGATATCCATAAAAATAAATAATAAGCTTATTTATTTATATAGTTTTATCATGCATTTCATATCACATATTTTATTGTTTGAACTAGATAATTATCATTTATTAAAACATTGACACGATATAGGCTTAATTTCGAAATAATTATTCAGCAGAATACACATGAAGTAATTTAAACAAACCAAATCACACCATATAACAGATTTCTAAGCTACCCTTACCTTAAAATATTTTTACCTCCAAGCTAAACTCTATCTCAATAACACAACTAAATATTTAAAGTAGGTCATCTAAACAAGACAAAAATTTAATACAAACTTACTTTATTTTGAAATTTATCAGTTCAAAGTGTTTTTTAATTCTTAAATTTCAACATGGTGGTATGATCAGATTTTGAACATAATAAAATTGAGAGAAAATATAGGATAATAGTTTGGAGGAGAGAGAACATGAGAGAATTACAAAGTGCATTTCTTTTAAGGTGTTAAAATATTATTCTTGGATACATGAATATATATATGTTTGATTATCTTTTGATATTTAAAGACTATTTTTAAATTTAAATTGAATAAAATAAAGAATATAAGTAGAATAAAATTAGTGGTTTGATTAAAAAATTAACTTCACACCTTGCGAGAATAAAATAATGTATAGATATTTAGACAATCAAAAGTATTATAACCATTTTAACAAATATGAAACTGATTTTTTTTTTCACTTTCATATGTTTGGAAATTTAAAAGGATTTCGTAAAATAAATGCCTACCGAATTTTGCCTATGTATTTTCCATTATTCAATTACTGTTAATTAATTTTTCTAAAAAGTTTTATGAAATGATTTCAAACATAAATAGTTAATTTAAATAAATAACTAGCTATAGGAAAGAACAATCCAGAGCACAAACCATTCATGTTTGACTTAGCTTAAATCAATGACAGGATAAATAGAAATTAAACTAACATACATAAAACTTAATAAAAATGCTCGATAAAAGGAATGCATTTTACTTTTAATAGTATATTTTAAAATTTCCTTATACCTTTAATAGTTTTGTTTTTATAGCTGCATATCTGGAGTTTGTTGTATCTTGTCTGTATGATGTTTAGTTCGTAATCTTTTGGTTTATTGGTTTTTTCATTGTAGTGGCCTTGATACCAAGTTTTTGTATTTATATATACATGTCTTGTATTTTTTATAAAAGGATTTGAGCACCTAAAAGTGCTCTTTTAATTAATTATAAATATTTTTTAGTGATAAAAGAAAGTACCATTTTTTATTTTTAAACCTCATTGGTATTTATATAGTACTATGACAAAGGTCCACTCAAATAATGAAAAATATATTATTTTTTTTCTTCTTTATTTTTAAAATAATTTCAAAAGTAAATTTAAATAAACTATTTTATATAATTTTTTAAAATTGTTCTCTTCAAAACCTTTTTAAAATATAGAAAAACAAGATTATAATTAAAAAATATAGAACATTTATAATTTTTTAAATGTAGTTCCATAGACTACCACGAATAACCTTTATCATTTTTTTTCGTAACTTTATAATTATAATTATTTAATACTTTTATATAAGTTGAAGATTTTATTTTTCTATATATTAAAATATTATTTAGTAATATTTTAATAGTTTAAATGTTTAATTTATTTATTCTATGAAATATTCCAGTTTTAACTATTATTTTATCATAAAATCTAGTAAAATTTATTTATTATTTTTCATTCATAACTTCAAAATTATTTATTACTTTTAATTATATAAATGAGTAATTTAATTTTTTTTATATATTAAAATGTTGTTTAGTAGATTCGAAGATGTGGTAAACTGGTAATATATTTTAATAAGATCGTACTTCATCCATATTAAGAAAATCAAAAGCATGAATGAGTTGGTTCATTAGGGTTAGCTTCGTGCTTTGAAAAAGATGGTAACAATTATAAAAAAAAAGCTTACCTAAAACATTATATCGATGGTGATTTCAGAAATCAAATGCCAAGGGTTTTGCACATGTTCATACCTTACACAGAAAGTAACCAACAGTGCCCTATTAAAGTTGAACTTTAAAATCAAAGATTAGTGTCCTGCATCTTCATACCTTGCACAGTTCCTACACATACAATGCCCAAATTAATGTTTTTCTCTTCCTTCAAATAAAAATAACCCTAAAACTACGAATTTGGATTTTTTACTTGATTTTGTTGTATTATTTCTTTGTGTCTCAATTTTGATATTTTAAAATATATTAAAATGTTACTAATACATGTATTTTTAATATTCAGACAACGTAAAAAAATCACCAGAAAATTTCGACTCTAAAATTATCCAACCCCACGTCATCCTATTCTTAACCATATCACAAATTAAAAATCAGACACCTACTCCCTACTATATTTAGACTCATAATTCAAGTCCTATACTTGCATAAAATAAATTTAGGGTTACCATGCTACTCTTCCTTCGATAATGATCTATGAATTTATTCGGTTTAGGGAAAAGTGTTCATTCATTCTTTAACAAGTGTTTATTTTAACTATAAATTTGAAGCATTTATTTTCTAAAATTATAAAATTCTAACTTAATATATAAAACTTTAGTCATGGTCTCTATCAAATATGTATAGCTTCACATCATTGGACAACTTAATAAAAAATGACATTAAACGTTATCGTTACATCAACACCTAACACCTAACCTAATAGAGTTAACTTAAAAGGAGGTACACAAAGTCTATTTCTAAACCAAAAGAAGAGATGGCATTTTCAAGATACTAAAAGCTCAGTCATAAATATGTAACCTAAAAAATAAATTTAATACTCCTATTAGATATACATATATCTCAAAACATAATAAATATAAAACATAGACAAATTTAACGGATATTAGTAAATTACAAAATACTTAAAAGTTATTTGTATAAAACTACATATATTTAAGATCTTCAAACATAGACATGTTAAACTTATTTTCTTTTCATTTTAATTCAAGTTAAATATTAAAATATGTGTATTTCAACTTTCTATTACATTTGGACAAATTAAAATTAAGGTACATATTGTTTTACACTGTTACGACCAAATCATTCCGAAATAAAATGGGAGAGTTAATTGAGAAAAGAAAAAAAATGAAGCTTATGGGCGAAGAAGGGAAACGAAGATAAAATAATAAGAAGATTTGACAGTGTTGATTGTTTTTGAGACGATAATATCAATGCGGTCAAAGGGAATTTATTGTTTTTTAATAAAAAAGAAAAAGAGAAAAGAAAGATGGATAGGGATGGAGTTAGGCAAGAGCGATCACGCGAATCTCGAGAGCAGAGAGAGAACAAGGACACGGCACGTGGCAGAGCATGGAAAGATTGTGAGAGAGTGGGAAAAGGACAGGGCACACGTGTTTGGTCAAAGGAGGACGCGTGGATAAGGGCTGAATCCGTACATGTGTCGCACCCTTGTTTTACTTCATCGTACGGACACCTTGTATTCTGTCGGCTAGTGGACTGTCTCTCACGTGACTCCCTCATGTGACTAATAAATTTCTCATCCACCATGCATATCTATGTATGAATGCCATAACATGCAATGAATGCAACAGGGTAAATATTCGAACAACCAACCACACACATGCAAACCCTTGAAATGGAAACTTCTTTGTTTTCATCATCTCCGTGTAAGATGAAGAATGAATAAATTGGATTCGATTATGAGCAGATTGATGCATGATTTGGATAAGGACTTCATGAGTTGGTGTCGGAGATAATATCTATGAATATATATAAATAAATAAATAAATAAAATTAGATAATTTCTTAAAAGTATTTATAATATTCTCACTTAGAACCATCCTTGTCACCAAGAATTGATGCTCCATCAAAATGCAGAGTGGCTTTACCAATATTCAAGTCTGATCACGACATCTTACGATTCCAACAACCATTTGTCATACGCTTAAGAAACATCAAGTTCCAATTAAGCCACCTTTATTCACTAAAATGCGACACAATATATAATTATAAAACTATTTTATAGTGTCCAAAATAGTTCAAGTAAGCTAAAAATTATAAATTATAGAATAATATTTTGTAATAAGTATATTATTTTTAATCTAAGATTCCAACCAAATCAAAGGGATAACTTACAAGAGATAAAAAAAAGTAAAGAAATTGGCGCACGCTTACATCATAGGATTTTGGGCGAATAATGTTGTACGTGCGGCGTGACATTATTTTATTTCAGAAGCAACTTCTTAAGAAATGTTATATGTGATATTTTATATAATTTTCTTCTTTTTGAATTATCTTAGAAATTTAATTTTTTGTCTTTTGCTGTCAATATTTAGTTTTAGAAAGTTATACTCAGATTTTGTTATGATTAGAGTTTTTAGTTGTGTTTCTTATACATGTTAATATGTTACGTTAGATAGAAAACTCATTCTTTATAAAAACAGCTCATTAATAAAAACTATTAACCAATATATATCAATATTTTTAATCACATCTATCATTTTAATTAAAAATATAAATATAAACTTCAATTATTCATAAAATAACAAAAAATGAAATAAAATTAGTTCTCTTTTTTTTATTGTGGGTACTAAGTCGTCGTTATTCTTGACAAGCCTATCCTATTTCTGGTGATGCATAATTCATATGCATTAGAAACAATTTTTTTTGGAGCTTTTATTTTAGTAACGATAAAAATAATGTATGTGCTTTTTGTTTAAAAAATTAAACATGATAGTGAAGTTTAGGATAGTGTTATGAATAGTAAACCTAAAATGTTGACTTTCCCTAATCCTCAATGAAAAAAAAAAAAAAACAGCTTTTGTTCCTGTTAATGATAAAGTTTGATTAATTTATTATTATTTTTTGTATGTTTCTCCTAATTTGTTTCAGAATATTTCTGTCTCGTTATTATAACATATTATTTCAATAAAGACTCAACTAGTTCTGTTTACTTAATGAAGACTTTGATCTTAGGGTAAGGAGGGTCTTATACTTTATAGTTGGGAAATTTGTTTCTTAAAATTTTATGAAATAATAGGAATTTTAATTGAATAGACCGGTTCAACCTTTTACATTTTTTATTTGTTTGCATACCTAAACGAACCACAAATCTTAAAAGATCTGGATGAAAATCAGAATAAGGTCCAGTGAGAAGGAGAGAAAAAAATAATAATAGTAATGAAAGCGATGCAATGATTTAACCCCACTTTCATCTAAGGGTTATTAAAATAAAGAATCGTTATTTAAATTTATTGAACAAGACAAACTATAAAAAAAGATACATATTTTTTCAACGTAAAAAGTATGGGATAAAATGTGATTAAATTCCTAGTTAACTTTTTATTATTTAATCATACAGTATTTGAATCAATAATAAATAATGTATTTTCATTTAACATTTTTATCTGGTGCTAAATTTTTAGAAGAAGCGATTCTTCCATGGTTATCAGGCCAGCTCAACGTTCAATATTGTTTTAGATTTAAAAAACGTTTTTTATTACTAATTATTTTAGGTTTGAAAAAAACCCTCAATTTTTTTACTATGATAAAAAAATTCATTTTTAAATTTATTTTAACTCTAAATTCTTAAGTTACCCCTTATGATAGTAATAAAATAATGTTGGTGCTGTCGACTACAAGAGACAGATACAAAAAAGAAAAAAGTAGTAACAATATCTATCCTCATGATAAAGACAAAATAGACTATTGTGAGATAAATTGTAACGATAAGATCGACAAGGTAAGGGGCCAAAATCACTATTCATTTGAAAGTCAAGTATTGGATTTTATATCATATGTCCATAATACCCAAAAATAATTCTTATGCATTTTTTCTTCATACCAAGGAAAATCAAACGTACCAAAGTTTTGTAGAAAACATATCTGGATCATTAACACTTAATTAATACTAAATTGAAATTTGTTATGTGTAATTTTCATGACTAGTAATTGATGAATGTGTTGAAAAAATATGGTAAGAAAATCCTGAAACGAGCATAAATGACTACTACAGTGTATGGATAAGTGGAAGAAATGACAAATGACAGTAAAACATAAAAATAAAAAATAAAAAATGGAAGTGTAATGATAGCAAGAAACGTTATTTTCCAAGTGTTGAAACGACCGAAGAAATTCAATAACATGCCTACCCATATTAAATTCCCACACGACTTCAATGCCCCTATATTAAACCACACTTCCTTTTCCCATTGTTTTTTTTTTTTTTTTTTTTTTTTTTTTTTTTTTTTTATCTTTCTATTCACCCATTCCACTATTCTCTTCACCCATAAACTATGTGCAAATTAAATACTATTTTTCTTAGTACATATTCGGTTCCATATCTTTTCTTCTACTTTAAAGCTATATCCTTTTAAGTCTTTAAAATTATTGAAATTAAAATTAGTTTCTATTGGTAAGATTTCTTTCTTACATTAATTATTAAGAGGTTGGTAAACCGAAATTAAAAGATTTAGAATATATCTAATCGTGTATGCACTTATTGTCAAGAAAAATAGAGACAACAAGAAATCATACTTAGCATTTTTTTACATTATGAAACAAGTTTGCACAATTGAACTAGTAGTTGATTGAATATGTGGTTTGAAATTTGGTGTCACTGTCTGAGAGGAAATAATTAGAACTTTATAAGATATGAAAAAAAATGATCTGTATTAACTTAATAATATTAATTAATAATCTGTATTAATTTATTAGGGTTATTTTTATTTATGTACATGGGCGTGTCTTTTTGTAGCGTATGATACGCTTTGATAAGAGGAGGAAGAATATAGAAAGTGGTGATTAGGGAGAGCACGTGAGAATCCAACGGCTCAGGCCAAGGCTTTCACCGCATCAACACTTGTTCACATCAACACCTGTTCACATACGTGGCAAACGCAAACTCAACGTCTGTCACACACCAGCGTGGTGAGGGAAGGAAATCCCGCGTGAACTTTAACCGCAATGGAGTTCCGCTGGGTTCATTCATTTCGAAGCCAACCACGGTTAGAGTAAACCCAACCAGGGTTAAAGACATGTACTGAGGTAGTTTATAAAGAGACACTGACAATGCCGGAAGAGGCGTAAACATCTAATCCAAATAAAACCAAAACACCTTCAAGGGCACCACCACCACAACCACCATGATGTTGGGGGAGACCCACCGCGCAAATCCAACCGTACACGTGCCACCGTGGCCGCTCATCCACGAATCCTCGCCGGAGATCTTTTCACAGTACACCGCCAATGCCGATTACTCTCCGTACTCTCTGCAGGAAGCGCTCAGCGCGCTTCAGCACTACGACTCAACTGATGCAGAGTCAGATTCTGATGTCCCTTCCCTGGAATCGGATGTTCCCGTTGACGCCTACTCCTGCGATCATTTCCGCATGTTCGAGTTCAAGGTTCGGAGATGCGCACGTGGCAGGTCACATGACTGGACCGAGTGTCCGTACGCCCACCCCGGCGAGAAGGCTCGCCGCCGTGATCCCCGCAAGTATCACTACTCCGGCTCGGCCTGCCCCGATTTTCGCAAGGGAAGTTGCAAGAAGGGTGACGCATGCGAGTATGCGCACGGGGTTTTCGAGTGCTGGCTCCACCCAGCCCGTTACCGTACTCAACCGTGCAAGGACGGCACCAGTTGCCGCCGGCGCGTGTGTTTCTTTGCCCACACGCCCGAGCAACTAAGGGTGTTGCCGCAGCAGAGTCCACGCAGTGCTGACTCGTACGACGGTTCTCCTCTAAGACACGCGATCGAGTCCTCCAAGGCGGCGGCGCCCTTCGTGTCTTCTCCCGGGTCGGTGTCGCCGCCGGTGGAGTCTCCGCCTATGTCTCCGATGACTCGTTCCGGGTCTCTGTCTGTTAACGAGATGGTAGCTTCGCTGAGAAACTTGCAACTGGGGAAGATTAAGTCGTTGCCTTCTTCCTGGAATGTTATAGGGTCTCCCGGGTTCGGGTCACCCAGAGGACCCATGATCCGGCCCGGGTTCTTCAGTCTTCCCTCGACCCCAACCCAGGCTCCGGTTCGCGGTGGGGTGAATTACTTTGATCTCTGGGATCAGAGTTGCGAGGAGGAGCCTGTGATGGAGAGGGTGGAGTCCGGGAGAAACATAAGAGCGAGGATGTTTGAGAAGTTGAGCAAAGAGAATGTTCTTGACGGGTCGGGTTCGGGTGAGCCGGCGGTTCCGGATGTTGAGTGGGTGTCGGAGCTTGTGAGTCGCTGATTTGATTTTGCTACTGTTCCCTCGGTGTGTATAGAATACGGGGGAGAAGAAAACGAAGAATGGTAGTAGGAGATTTATTTTGGAGGAAGGATCCACTTGTGTTCTGTAAATAGCCTATTCCAAAGGTATGGGTGAAACCGAAGAAGTTATTAAGCGAAAGAAAGAGTATAATCGTTTTTTGCAGGGATGAACATCCTAAGCATTTGTATAGGTAGCAGCGGATGATGATGATGATGAAGTTATATAATTCCCGTGTCTTAACTACCGTGTTTATTTTCACTGATCTCATCTCATTCATGTATAAATTTCAGATATTTCTCATATCTTATGAACAATTCAATCCTCCAAAATAAAATCTTTACACATTTGATCTCCATTTAGTGTGTTCTAACATGAGATACATCGAAAATAGAGATTTGGAGTTTGCGTGGCAAGGGTGGCAAACGAGGAAACTAAACTAAACTACCATTCTTGTTGGATTGGTATCAACAATTGATGCAAAGGTTTTCCCTCATCACCTCTTTCAGCGTACATGGTCCCCATTTCCTTTTAAGGACCTCACCATTTTTCTTTTTTCTTCATCAAAGAGTATTTATCACTCTATCTGTAAAGATTGCTTCTGGTTTCTCATAAAGATAGTGTTTTTATATAAAATGAATCCCCCGGTTTGAGGGAAGAGTGTTGGTTGGATGGCAACAGGTTTTTGCTTAGAGAAGAAAAGATAGTGTTTGAAATGAATTATTAATGGGAGTGAAACAACAACAGACAAGATGATGGGGGTTGTTGCACTTTGGAGATAAGATTCTCATAGAATTGACTCATAAAATATGATACATACAATTGCAAGTGCATATTCATAAAACTTCAAACAGAATATTAATATCCTCCACATTATCCCAAACATCCAAGCCCACTGAGATAAAATCCACTTTCTTGTGTTTTGAATTGGATTCATACCTTCGTTTTTGTCTCCCCGATTTACTCTCCAACCCATCATTTTTCGACTCTATTCTTTAAATTTAAAAGCTACGTATCATCATGCTATGCTAAGTTTAATTAACAAAAATTACCGAGCTGTTTACTTGATTTTTTTAAATGCTTATACTCACTGATTCACCCTTTAAATAATAATTTGTAAATGTTTAGGATTGATATATATTGTATAATGCACTTCATTTCTTCGTCTTTTTTCCTTAACCTTATCCTTTTTCATTTTTAATTGTAAAGTCTACAGTGAAATCCCTCTTCGGATAAAATATAGAAAGAAAAAAAAATAGTAAAGAAATCTGTTCCTTATCAAATCTCATTCTCTTGCTTTTCCCATTTAGGGAGGTTGGGAATGAGTTTTATGGAATTTTATCTAGCATAAGAATATCATCAACTTGGTATATGCAAGTTATAAAGATTTGTAATGGTCTATAAATTATTGATTTGAGTGACATTGTTTTTGTTATAGATTATCTTTGCAGATTCTGTGATGTTTGAATTTGGGTTGTGGATAAGAGGAGCATAATAACAAATGAAGCAATGTTACCATGTTTACTTCGGGTCGGGTGCGAACAGCTGGTTAGCATGTTCACCCATTTTTATTATTAAATCAAAAATCAAAATCCACAATTTAAAAATTAAACATTTTATATATTATTTTAAATTATAATTTAATTTATCAACACTTAAAAAAAGTTAGAATCAAAGTTTGCCTATATGTTGTATAAGTTTATTAGGACTTAGCAATAGGCCCAGCAAGGTTAAATAATCACAATCAATGAAAAAAGAAATGAGAGCTTTTTCTTCCTGCACTTTCAAGATTTTCTCTGTATCTTCGAAAAAATTTTAAATCACAAAAATATCCTTTCAAGGTTATACAGATCACATCTTCAAAAATCAATTTTCTATATATATATATATATATATATATATATATACCTCCAAAAATATCCTTTGTCTGCGTGGTATTGTTCAAATAATTAAAGAATGTTTTTGAAATTTGAAAAATTTTTGAGATGCAAAAAAAATCTTAAAGGTACAGAAAGAAAACCTCAAAAAAATATTGTACAATAAGTTAAATAAGTTTAGATTTATTTTTTCTGGCTATAAATTGCTTGACTTTATTAGTTAGTACTGTTTAGTGAATACGTTTTTTAAATAGCTTGTGTTGTGATGTAACCTTTTTCTAAGACAATGATGAGTCATTTTTTAAAGTATTAGTTTCTAATTTAATTTTTTATATTTATTTTCACTTTAATCCTTAAAATATTTAATTTTTTTATGTAAAACATGATCTTTATTATATATTTAATTCTTCATTTACTCATAATACATTCACAATGATTTATAATATTTTATATTTTGAACGTTATTGTTTTCATCGTGTCTTTAGTATTATATTTTAAGATATTTTATCTATTACATTAACAAAAATGTTATATTGTTCAAAAAATATGTTATTTTTATTGATTTTAAATTAATATAGAAATATTGAGATATAATATAATACTATAAAAGTAAACTCACTGTGTAAAAATCTATAACAAGTAGAAGTAAATAAATTATTTAACTATGAAAAAAATATTATAATAGCTTTAAATTAATTACAAATTACAAATTCGAATTAAAAATACCCTCCAAAGTATAGTTTATGTGTAATTAAAATTTAAGTACCAAATTATATAAGCGTATCCAATTCCATCATTTATATTTATGAACTACTTTAACTTATGAGTTTATTAAGCAGTAATAATTTAATTAGTCAATTAACGACTTCAACAGCCACTAACTTTTAAGTATCTGTCTAACTTAATTTTCAACTCATTTTACATTTAAAGGTTATATTATTTTAATGTAAGGATTAAATTAACAATGTGTGGAGGAAGATGAAGCATTTTTCCTAAAATGATCTCTATGTTTAATCATATATATTTTTTAATATTGTAGCTTTCCCTATACTTTTGAACGAGGATTTGTGTGCTTGTTTGGACTTTGACCTGATTGTTACACTAAATTTAGATGAAAAATAATAAATATATGTGGAATAGACGAATATCACTCTATAAAAACTACATTTTTAAACAGTTGATGTTTTGACAGTCATGTGTTGTGGAATAAATGATTCAATATTATTAAGAAGTAAATTTTCAAGTTTAATACACACTTGAAAAGTCGGTTTGGAAAAATAAAATATTTCTTTATATTTTTAGTTGACGTGAAACTTTTAACATATTCTCTCATGTTAAGATATATAAAGTTTGAACGTGAGACTATTTATTAATGGATAATTCGATAATAGGTAGAATAATAGACTCAACAAATAATAAATTTGGTTAAAATAGATTATAATTTATGACTCAGATAACATGTTATAATTAAAATGTAGACTTTAAGTCTAATTTAGTCTTATAAAATCAATTTATAAGTTGAAATTTACACTCATTTATATATTATAAATCTGTCTTATTTATTACTGATGTTATAATTAAAATGTAGACTTTAAATCTAATTTAGTCTTATAAAATTAATCTATAAGTTGAAATTTACACTAATTTATATATTATAAATCTCTTATTTATTATTGATGTGATATCTTTAACTACTATTTTTTATTTTTAACAATCTTTTATATATATATATATATATATATATTATGAAATTAAATATAAATAATTTATGTAATTTTACTATAAATATTTTTTATTTATAATATAAGTGGTTTTATATTTAAAAAATTATAGTCAAATTAAAAAAAACGGTTAAATTAAGAAAAAAACGGTAAAATTAATAAAAATATTTTTTTAGAAAAAAAATATATTTAAAAGATGAATTTAAAAAACAAAGATGAACACTAATTTCTTTATATATAAGGATAAATTTAAATTTTTTTATTTAAAGTTAAATTTGAGAAACAAATATCAACACAATATGTGAATATAGGTGAATATAGATAGATACTTACTTAAAATGATCATGAGAAAAAAATATACACTCTTAAAAGAATGATTTGTACAATTTTTTTTTATCATCGATGTGAGATCTAAAATAAGTTTTATGATCTATATCTTAAAAGTGTCTACACATATTAAAGTACAAACAAATATCACAACATTTCAAATTTATTTTCTTTTCCGGGGTGAAAAAGTTAAAAGTTATTTGTTACTTTCTACGTTATCTGTGTACTCGTAACGTAAAACACTTGTATTATTCTAAAATTTTTCGTGTACATCTTTCTTTTTATCTATCTCTTTCCGATATGTAATAAAAAATATTATACGGTTAAATATATTTTTTATTTTTCAACTTTTAATAAAAATTAAAACTAATTTTTTTTAGAATCTTTAACCATTTTAGTTTTTTTATTTTATAAATACATATATTTAATTTTTTTAATTAAATTTTATTAAATTTTATTAAATTTATTTAATGTTTCAAACACATTTTATTATATTATTTTAATTTATTTATATTATTTAAAATATTTTTATTTTAATATTAATTAAAAAACGTGTTTGAATTATGAAATAAACTTAATAAAATTTGAAAAGTTATTAATAACGTTACTAAACAATAACGGTATTTAAAATTTTGAGATGAATATGAAATGAAAGTTGTTGAAAAGGTGAAAGAGCAGGGACAAACTGCGACCAACAAGGTTGGTCTCTCTGGCATAGTCAGTGTTTTGATGATATGTTATAGTACACACTAGAACACTAGAACACTACAACACTGGACACTAACACTATAGAGCCAAATTTGCGTGTGTTTGGCAAAGTCCTTTGTCAGAGATTATAATAGCCTGCAACAACTGCATGGCATGTGGTAAGACCCAATTCCACACGTCCTTTTAGTGCATATATTTTATATAACACTCACCAACTTATTTTGAACTAGGATCACACCCTTCAAATCCTACACTCCTATCGATCGGTGTTTCATCGTAGGGTTACATATTCATACGAAGATTTATTAGAGAAATATAATATCAATGAGACATGAACTCAATTATATAAGGTATTGACATTATTTCTAACTAAAAATCTTAAGATAATGGATTTATAGATTTTCATCTTTATACAGTATCTCATTTTTTCATTCTAACTTAATGTGAAATTTAGACTCACTTAAATTTAAAAAAAAAACAATATACTTGCACAAATACACAAAAACAGAAAATGGATATCACTTTTAAATTTCAATCAACACTACATTGTAAAATCCTTAAAAGAACTAAACTACCAGAACATTGTTAAATTAAGATCAAATTAAAATCTTTAGAAATATGAAATTTGAATAGAAAAAAGAAATAAATAAAAGAACTAAAATACCAGAACATTGAGTGAATCAAATTGCAACACACACTACACAAACTCCCTTCTTGTGTAAATTGTTCTTCAACTACGATTGTATACATGGTACATTATATTTTTGGAGACCTCTTTTAAAATGTTAGCCAAGAAATAAAGTAAAAGGAGATGTGTAGATGAAAGAAAAAGAAGAAATGAAATGAAAATAGACAAGACAAAAATAAAATAAGTATAAAATGGATTATATTTATTTAATAAAAAATTCAATTTTAATTCTTGCAGTTAAAAACACTAAGTGAATAAAAATGTCACTCTCTCTATCTCATTTTATAAAGTCATGTAAACCTTTTTTTTTATAGTTTTGCAAATTGATGTCATTTAAACTTTTATTTTTTATATATATTTTCAAATTGATTTTCATTTACTTCTTGAAATATGATAACAATAATTTTATTTCAATACTATTCTTTATAAATCAACGTAACTTGTTCATTCTTAACCATGAACCAATTAGGCTAACGATAATATTGCTCAACGATTATTCTTGCATTGCAATATTATTCTAAACCCTGAACTATAATTAAGTGTACTTATTATTAAATAAAAATAATATTTTTTTTGTCATATTTTCATTAAGTAAATTTATGTAATAGTTAAAACACTTAAATTAAATTTTAAATCTTTCATAAATTTGAAATTTTTTTTAGCTGAATCTATTAAAAATTACTTATGTAGTTTTTTTAATGAAGTATATATCGTTTAATTTTTCTATTAATTAAGTGATGTGACTTTGATATTACATATTTATTCTTGTAAAATTTTGTAGTTAATATAAAATGATGTATATTGTTGTTAATATAAATCAATAAGTAATATTTTATTATCTTTTAAAAAACATATTTCAAAGGACCGTCATTATAATATTAATAATAATAACGATCTCTTAGGTGATGACATGAAAGTCACGTCACCCAGAAACATGACTACTTCGTTATATCAACATGTTTTTACTTAAAATAAATTAAAATCATTTTACATTAATCACAAAAACCTTAAAAACCTTATCTCTTAACGTATAGATACAAGTATATATATATGTGATAGAGTAATAAAATAGTCACTTCATTCGGCTAACAAAAATTTGGATAATAGAAACTGAATTGAAAAATAAATTTTGGATATTGAGTAAAAAAAACAATCAAAAAGAAACTCAATTAAAAAGAAGAGTTTAAAACTTAATTAAATTTAGTTAAAACCTAATATTTGAGTAGTATAATGATAAAAGTAAATTGAGTAAGAATGTGAAGAAACTTATTGTTTAGCAGCCGCCGGTTAGATATGATTTGGTCTGTCAGCATTTCATAATTAACGTTGTCGTTTTCATCCAACTAAGTTACATCATTAACACAATATCAAAATATTAATCTGTAGACCTAATTCCAAGCATATTGTAAAACCAAAACTTTGTAACTGCTGATACTATTAAGCACTCACTTTCAAAGGCTAAAACATCATATCTTTCAAATCCCTCTGAATTTTGTAATTCTACAGTGATAAAATTGAGGGAGAGAGAGAGAAGAAGAAGAGAATATGATATGAGTACTTTTTGTTGCATTCCATTACACTCATTGACTCAGTCTTTGCCTTGTTTCATAAGATAAGCAGCTCCATAGGTTACAACACTGAGCAAACTGGCTAGGAGTTAGGACACAACAGCAACAAGTAAAACAAAACAAATCATACAAAGGAAAAACGAAACAAATAAAACACCTCTATCACTGTCTCTGTCTCTGTCTGTGTCAGTCAGACAAAGTCAAACTTTTCAAACCCTCCACTTCCCAATCCATTTTATATAATACATTTCACTCTATTGTGTTCTTCACTTTCAAATCTTCTCTCTCAGTTCATAGCCATGGGAAGAGCTCCATGTTGTGACAAAGCTAATGTCAAAAGGGGTCCTTGGTCTCCCCAAGAAGATGAAACCCTAAAAAACTATCTCAAGAAGCATGGCACTGGTGGCAATTGGATAACTCTCCCACAAAAAGCAGGTTTTTTCTCTTTCCTTTTTCTTCCACTGTTTTCTTTCGATTAGGTCTTTCCTTATTTTTCTTTAATCATAGGCCTAAAGCGCTGTGGGAAGAGTTGTCGTCTGAGATGGCTCAACTATCTCAGACCTCACATCAAGCATGGAGGTTTCACCGATGAGGAAGACCAACTTATCTGCAACCTTTATTCAACCATCGGAAGTAGGCAAGTTCTTTCTTTCTTTCTTTATAACTGTGACAACATAGATTCTGCAGTGGCATTGTTTTACAAGGTTGTGGTTTTTGGGGTTAGGTGGTCTCTTATTGCGGCTCAGTTACCTGGGAGAACAGACAACGATGTGAAAAACCATTGGAACACTAAGTTGAAGAAAAAGTTTTTGGTAGCAAACACCAATGCCACTGTCGATACTGTTTCTCCACAGTTCACGACTTCCACTGCTCCTCACTCTCAAGTTGAAGACCGTGTCTTCGATCATGAGAACTTCATTCCATTACCTTTAGGATCTAATGTCTCAGGTTTTGGCAGCAGTTGTAGTGTACCAGTACCCAATGAAGTTTCAGTTGTTTCAAACTCAACATTGGTGAAACAGGAACACGAGACTCAATGGTTTGGCTTCCATGACGATATTGAAGGTGAAAATGAAGCACTTTTGCTTGATTTCGTGTACCAAGATCTCTTGCTTAATAATGGGTTTGTTTCTCAAGAAAAAAACAGCGAAGTTGCCCCATCATTTGGCTAACAAAAGCTTCTCTCCAAACAACAGCACCATTTCAGAAAGAAGAAGGAGACATCATGGCATATTGATTTCATATAATGTATGGTATTAATGATATATGATTGTGATTTGAATTTGATTGAAGTAGTTAGGTGTGTAAGAAATTATGCGAGGTTTTCAGTGAAGAATTCTACATCCTTTTTTAGTTTCTTTATGAAATCTTGATTGAAAAATGTTGATGAACGTGAATGGCAGTGGACATGAAAGTTGCGTTGGGTGTTGAGGAATTTCTAAGCTTAGAAAGAAACAAAAAGAGGGGTCCCCATCTGACAGTAACAATAACTACATAGATGAATCGTGATAGTGTGTCTCTTTCACCATTATCACATGTAAAATGGTGAAAAACAATTCTTTCACATAACCTTACGTTTAGTTGTTTACTGCAAAAGTTGCTGTGTTTTGTTGTTTTTTTTTTCAGTCGGAACATTATATTTTTGCATGTGGGGTTGGTGGATTGCATAAATAAATGCATCATTTGAACAAACATTGGAGTAATGAGTAAAAACTAAGTATTAATGTTTTTTATTCACCTACTTAGGCATGTATTAAGGAAGATAGCATTTTACAGGGAAGGTGGTTTTCAATGAATTATCACATAAAACTGTGCTATCACCTCTTTATTTCTTTTCACTGTAGATGAATTTTTTTTTTCAATTATTCAGGCTCCACAATTTAGTCCCTCGCGTTACAACACTTTAAAAATTACCAACACATTGGTTTGATAAAATGAAATTGTACCATATTCGGTACGATTTCGAGTTGTTTTTGTGAAAATTTTTGAAGTTAATTTCCTGTTTAAGATCTTTTTAATTTCAAATATGTGGTTTTTAATTTTCATTTCAGATAGAAACTACTACTTTTAGTTTTGGGAGATTTAAATTGAATTACAAGATGTGCAAATATACTGACAAAGAAATTAATCATTTTGAAGTTATAATTATTCGACATATATAAAAATAACGAATAATGTATTTTCTATGAAATACAAGTTTATAAATATAATAGTTTTAGTTTGCCCTTTATTAAACATCATTTATGGTTCAACTTAGGTCTTTTTTTCTCTTAAAAATAATAAGTATTTCTCTTATCGTCAAATCTATAAAGGTTATATTTCATAGATACTAAGTTGAAAAACATGAGCAAACATAACTTTTACGGCTAGAATAACAATATTCAGTTCTAATAAAAAAAACAATATTCATATTTTATAAGGTGAACTAATGTATTTTTAGCCAATAAAAGATAATTGTTTCAATTTTTCGCTTGTTTTAAAAACATTTTTTATTTTTAAGTCTATAAGATCTTATATTTGAAATATTAATTAATTCTTTCATAGTCAAATATTGGAAGTTTTTTGAATTGTTCAAAGCTAATTTGACTACCTAAGTGGCATGCTTACAAATCAGATTTGAATTTATTTTTTTCTATTATTTTAAATGTTTAGCATTTTTATTCAAATATCTTGTATCCTCCTCTGATTTTAAAAATTTTCATTTTTCTTTGACATAATAAAAAAATTGAAGTGTACACATTAACTTTTGGACATTCTCTAAGAAAATTCAATCCAATAAAAAAGTACACCGATAAAAAAAAACAAAAAAAACTAATGCTGATGTTAACCATATTTTTTTTATTAAAATTGTATTGGTTCCGATCAATTTTCCAGTGGGTATTTCAAAAACCGAAAAATTATTTTAATGTTAAAAGAACGTTTGTCTGCAATACGTATTTATTCACCTTGAAGAAGACTACTCGGTAGCTGCTGCGTTAATCTCTACGAATCCCCATGTAAGTATAGTAGATTATTAAGATTTTTTATATTTCATAAATGGACATTTCTTTTTAGCTTAAAATAAATAATAGGATTAAATTGAATGACACCAATTCAAAACCAAAATCTGAAATCAGAACCTCAACATAATGACGCATGCATATTTCTTGTTAAAATAAAAGTTAAATATATTTTTTATCATCCGTAAATTAGAATTAATTTTTCTCCAAAATTTTGAACCAATTCAGTCCCTTGTCTTTAAAAATATGTAGATTTAATCTTTTAAACCAATTCATTTTTAAAATTTATTTAACATTTCAAACACATTACTCAACTAAGATTGAAACGAACAGATGTTAATCTCGATGTAAATAAACTAAAATACTATAATGAAATATGATTGAAACATTAAATAAATTTAATAAAATTTTATTAAAAGAACTAAATCTACAATATTAAGAGACTAAATTAATTCAAGATTTTCAAGAAGAACTAAATCTACAAGATTGAGAGACTAAATTAATTTAAGATTTTCAAAAAAAATTAATTTCAATTTTCACTAAAAAAATATATGTAAACCTTAAAATAATATTTCCGTTTCTATTTTCTGATTAAAATATTTTCTTTTTTAGCTTGTGATTTTCCAATAAACTAAAGCATTGTCTGACCTAGATACAACCAAGATCGACTATTTTTCATTCATTATTGTCCACTATGACTTAAATCTGAGATATCCACGGATCACTCCGAAGAATAATATTTAAAGGTAACCAATGCATCAGCATATAACGAGAACTACACCGTATAAAGCACGACATTGAATAGGGTGACGCATCCCAGGAGAAAGTAGAAGTTTTAAAGGGTTATTGAATTTAATAACCTTTATATACATTTCTGGTCTGCTTAATAATTTCATAGATAAGCAAGCATGAGAGGGAGCAGAATTCTCCGTGTCACTGTTTTTACAAGATCATGCACGTAAATGCCTGCAAAGTTCTAGCTTAATCAAAGCCAGCAGCAAAATCAATAAGAAATGCGTAAAATAAGGTTGTCAAACTTTTCCTGAGAAGCAACTTTAGACGATTCATTCCAAACTATGATTATACAAGTGAACTCAACTGTGCAAAGGTTGATATCGAACTGGTGCACACACAAACCATTCAACTGCACATTGATTGCAATACCAACCAAACTGAAACAGATTAATGAATATAGCATAAATCAATAGTGTCGCAGCTGAGAAAAGGGACCTGCTCAAAGTGCCATCTCAGCCTGCAAAGCTGCCAACTCATCTTCCTCAGCAGTGGGCTTTGAGGATGCAGGGCGAGTGGGTTGTCGCCCAGCAGGAACATGCACTGGAGCTGCTGGAGCTGTAGTTGCCGGCTGAAGAAGCTGCTCTTCCAATTCAGCACCCTCCAGCTCTTCAAGTTCTGCTTCCAATTCATCCTGAAATGGAAAAGAAATTCAGATTTTAGAATGCTCCCCCACATGTGACATAATACATTATAACTACGCTCAACAACTAAACAGATCATTCTAAGTTGCAAAGAGGACAAATGCTTATAAAGGTAAAATTAGAGCAAACGACCTCGTCAAAATCAGCTGCTGCACCAATGGGAGTAGACAATGCTTCCTGAATTTGTTTCATGTTCTCTGTCTGTTCGTTGATCTCATCCATGGTCTTGTCAACATCATCAATATTCCTGAAAAATAAATACCGCAATTCAACAATGTCGCAATCAGAAGCCCATTAAATAAGACGGATGCACTAAACAAGACATCTCTGTAACATGCATAGAGATTTTCCATATTACAAAAAATACAGTAAACTTGTCAGGCTTTCGAAACAAGCCTAAAAATCAAAGATGTAAAATGTGGAAGAGTATATCAAGAATGAAATCACAAATGTACGTACGTTGCTTTTTGCATAGCCTTCATAGCAGCTGCACCAGTTCTCAATGCATCAACTGTTTCAGTGGTAGCCTTGGCACCTTCCAACATTATCATCTGTAACACATTGTCAGCAGAAAATATAAATGATACTCCATGCACTGAAACATTATCATACCCATAATTGTCAGAACTAGTGTGGACTGGCTCTTGGACAGAAAAAACCGGTAACTGATCCAACCAATCCTCAAAAATAAGATTTCAAAAAACAGACAAAAAAATAAAAAAGGAAATACAGGTCTTGAACAAGCTGACCCATGTAAACTAGTCATGCATGGTTCACATAACTGATTGAACAAGACCCTTCTACTTTCTTTTGAAAAAATTAGAAACTTATTTTACATCATATTGATTATTCAGTTCCGATTTTAAGACCAAAACTGACTTATTCTTTTCCTAATTTGCCAGATGAGAGACAAATAAGAGCTTGAAATTCAAAGAGTTTAACTCACTACTTATTTATTACCAGAAGTTTCACTTCATCCATCCACTTTTACCAATTCAATGACACTAGTATATTTTCATGTATTTTTATAAAAGTATGCTAATATTCGCATACGCTGTTAAATTTAATTCTTATTAATATAATAATAATAATATTTACACTTTTCAGCCTAAAACTTTTCCTTATAATGATTCAAATGACTAGGTCAGTTTCAAAAATATTTGTTGCAGCTGCTGAATTTAAAGTGCATTCACACACCTGGTCATGAATACGCAGCTGAAAATTTCCAAGCTGTTCTATTTGCTGTTCATATAGCCTCTTCCTCTTCAAACACTGAATCGCCGCTGCATAAAGCAGAAATTAAAAAACAAAAATTCATAATGGATTAATACACCATTATGAGCGAACTGGCTCGCATTTTAAAGAATCCTCAAGACTTGAGGACAAAATTTTATTTTCAGAAAAAATATGCATACAAGCTTATCCATGTAAGTTCAGTGAGAAGTGGTGATACAAATGGCAAGAGTATTGGGGTTCAAACATGCTGCATCTAGTGGAGTTGCACACTCCAGCTTATCAACTGCATTTCTGATTTTTTTTTTAAACAAAAGGTTCAACAAAACATTAATGGATAAAATAATTTCTTTTATTATTTTTTAAAATTAATCTGGCCTGTGCCTCTCATTTGTCACTAAGCTAATTTTATCAAAATTGCCTGCAACACATAGGATTTCCCAAATGACATGCACATCCACTGAAAAGCATTCTATGGTTGGCTTATGCCGTATCATTGCTCCAAATAGTGGAATTGTCAGATTGCCACACTTGAAAAAAATGAGGTTCCCGCAGCAAACAATCTGGGTGAGGTCATAGAAACCTTTTGAAAGAGACCTTATTATTTTGTTTGATTCCTAAATTGTTGTGTGTTGGTACAACCCTCAACTCACCTCTGCTGCCATCCTTTTACACTCCTCTGGTTCTTCCCTCGCACTAATGGTCCTTTCTGGTTATTTCCTCACTCTTCTATTTGGCCCCTATTTCTTTGGTTCCCTTTCTTTGCTGCATGATCTGTTTTGTTGTCAAGGAAAATGGATGTTTTTCTGTGTGCTCTTTATGAGTAACTGTTAGGTTTCTTAGAGCTAGAAACCCAAGCTACTCGGGCAGAACTCACTCACACCAACACAGAAAGAAACAGAAACAAACTTTTATTATTCTCTCAAAGAATGCGTCCAGGGAAAGACAACAATTCCCCCCTCACAGGATCTGTTATGACTCCTGTTTACACTTACAAAAACAAAACGAATACCCCCTTTTACAACACTACCCCCCTTCTTATTTATACTTTTCCTAAAACAAACTTTCATTCCCCAACAACCTACTAACAGACTAACTAACTAACTAACTCAGTTCTTATTTCTTCTCACATACACCTTTAATATTCTATCATTACTCCCCTCTG
>Ga0214543_1004954_pt1 | contig 24929 bp, 10 predicted proteins | sample CNSS2metaG_FD_160094 | JGI IMG/M metagenome (GOLD analysis project Ga0214543, IMG submission 160094) | Root nodule microbial communities from cowpea collected in UCLA plant growth center, Los Angeles, California, USA - CNSS2 | ecosystem: Host-associated > Plants > Roots > Nodule | place: USA... | reverse complement strand
GGTACCAAGCTTCACCTTAGCTCAGCTTATCATCCCCAAACTGATGGACAATCTGAAAGAACCATTCAATCTTTGGAAGATTTGCTGAGAGCTTGTGTGTTAGAAAATTCTAATAGTTGGGATCGATGCCTGCCTTTGATTGAGTTCACCTATAACAATAGTTTCCATTACAGCATAGGTATGACACCCTATGAGGCATTATATGGAAGGAAATGTAGAACACCTTTGTGTTGGTTTGAGACCGGTGAGAATTTAGTATTAGGTCCTGACATGATTCAACAGACAACAGAGAAAATCAAAATGATCAGGGACAAATTCTGAATTTCAAGTTATGCTAACAAGAAAAGACGACCTCTTGAATTTCAAGAAGACGATCATGTATTCTTGAAAGTAACACCAACCACTGGAATTGGTAGAGTGATGAAATCAAAGAAACTCACTCCCCAGTTTATTGGCCCTTACCAAATTCTTAGAAAAATAGGTCTTGTTGTTTATCAAATTTGCTTACCTCCGTTCCTTTCCAACCTTCATACTGTCTTTCATGTGTCTCAATTAAGAAAATATATTTTTGATCCAACTCATGTGATAAGACCTGATACAGTACAATTAAAGAATAACCTTACATTTGACGCAATACATGTACAGATTATGGACAAGAAGGTCAAAGAATTGAGAGGCAGACAGATCCCTCTAGTGAAGGTCTTGTGAAATGAAGCTAATGGAGATATTACATGGGAATTAGAAGAGAAAATAACAAACCTTTACCCTTATTTATTTAAAAAAATAATAATTTCGAGGATGAAATTTCTTTTAGTAGGGGAGAATTGTAACATCTCAAAATTTGTACCATAGTGTTTTCGGTGTGTCAATACCTAAAAGTTTATGATACATTATTTTTCATAGGTATTGTAACTAGTATAATAAATTTTGAACATATGATATAAAAATTATAATTATTCAAGAAATCAAAATTTAAGTGTTTGTAATTAAAATAATAAAAATATTACTACAAAATAATATACTTCAATAATAAAATAAGTTATAATACTTATAACATTATAGCTACATTTTAGTTTCCGAAAAACATATGTTTTGCCTTTATTATAATAATAATAATATAAAAATAAAAATAAAAATAATATTTATAGTCTTCTCTAAATTGAACCTTTATGATATATGTATAGACACTTTATATATTATGATAAGGTAAACAAAAGAATTTTTTTTAGATTGAATCTCCACCGCCACGTCACAATTCATGTACATGCACTGTCAAAATGGCAAATCACAATTAATGCCATGATAGGTTAATATTAAAGACAGATTGGATAAACAAAAAAAAAATCTTGATAGGCCAATCTTTAACAAACTAAACTAAACCAAGGAAGAATTGAAACAGAAATGAGATAGTGCAATTTAAACTAAGTGTAATCATTACAAAATGTAGTATAAATATGGATGAAGTGAATCAAATGGGGGAAAGAAAGAGAGACAGTGAAGAAAAAAAAAAAGAAAGAGAGGGAGGAGAAGCAAAGAGTTTTTGCAAGTGTGAGAAAAGAAAGAGAAGAAAAATAAAATACAAAGATCATCTTCAAAAGTATATCTTCCATAACTAAGGTAAGGGAATGAGACATCTATCATTTTATCTTTTTACTTTGATTTTAAGTAAATGAAAATTTGTTTTTCTTTTATGTTTTTGTACACACACACACACACACACACACATATATATATATATATATATATATATATATATATATATATATATATATATATATATATATATTAAAGACACTTATAGGACTATTACAAAAATAATTGCTTTTAGTGGGGTTATATTTGGTGTTTCTGGGGGTTTAACCCCCATTAATGGCTTTACCAGGGGTTTATAATTCCCCTGGAAGAGCTCGCGTAGCTAACAGGTTACCGGGGGTTTTTAGCAACCCTTGAAAAAGTGCAACTTACTTGGGGTTTTGAACCTCCGCTACTGCTTGGGGTTTTTGAAACCCCTGCTATTATATGGAGTTTTTGAAACCTCCATTACTGCTTGGGGTTTTTAAAACCCCCACCATTGCCTGAGGTTTTTAAAACCCCTGTTGTTGCCTTCACGTGATCTATATTATATTGTATTAGATTGTCTAAACATTTTATAATAAGATTTTATTAAACCAGTTTTGCATCAACAACACAATACGAGTTAAGATAAATCTTAAGTATGTAAGCATTAAAGGTGCACATTTTATTCATAATTATTATTGAATACAATTAAGTCTTAACCAAATAATAAGTGACCGTAAGTAAAATTCAAGTGTGTGCATGGGTACATCAGCCTCCAATGTTAACTAACTAGAAGAAGCACAATTCAATGTTAACTACCAATTCTTCCCCTTCGAGGGTATGGATATTCAGTGGACTTTCTGAGAACTGGACCAGCATACTTTGCACTCTTATGTGGATCACTCAAATCATTGTAGTATGCATAGTCATACACCATGTCCCACTCTTGCAACTCTTCCATCCCCTCTTAAACTCTCTAGTTCTTCTTCTATGTACTTAAGAAGTGGCTTTGGCATTACACTTGGAAGGTATGCCTGCATGCAATACGTTAGTAATAATCAAACATGTAACTAGTAATTCACAATAACGAAGAGAAAAGGAGACTTGAAAAAAATCCTTGCATGGAATTTATCTTGACAACTCGTTGTTGGTCAACCATTTATATCAACATAAATAAAGCTAAATTCAGAATTATTTGATTCAATAAAATGTGTATAGTTTATGTTTTTAATTTGGTCAATTAACATAAACGTGCTTACAAGAATTTAAGAGATTTCATGTGGCCAAATGAGTTTGATGTTTTCCCATCACCAACTCCTCCAAAATCTTTCAAACTTGTACTGTGTTTTCTGCAATTGATGACAAAATATTTAGTTTTCGCCAATTCACTGTGAACCCTACTTTCTGCTACCTTCACATTCACTGATCCCAATATCAGAATTAAAGAAATCACACCAAGGACCTCCACATATAACACCAGACTCATCAGATCAATTCAACATAAAACATCTCTATGAGCAATGCATCTGAACAATATATGAACACACTAACCAAAAGTTTGCTATGAAAGTTATCAAAATCCAAATGGAAGTGTATCAATACATCAGAAACACTATATTTGATGATTATTCATGACAAATTATGTGCTATTACTGTAAGAAAATAAGAGAGAAAAAGTTACATGATTATTTCTGCGGTGAAGACACTGCTTCAGATACGAGAATAGCATAGTTAAATTTTAGTTTTGGGGTTTTTTTCTTGAATAGAGGATGCAAGCATAGGAGCGCACACATACATACACACACACAATATATATATATATATATATATATATATATATATATATATATATATATATATATATGAGATTATAAATATACTAAACGCATTAATGGAATAATAATGTTTTAATGTTTGAAAAAGTGGCATGCTTATTCTTTGTATATTCTACCATCTACGATTATAAAGAGGAAATTAGAAAAAAAGTGTTCAAACAAGTTCTAATGTCATATGTTTTCTCTTAATGTCCCCTATGCACATAATTAAGAAGGAATGATTTCCTTAAGAATATTCTACTCATAAAAGTGTGAACCTAAAATAGAGTGAAAACACTAAGGAAAAAATATTTATTGCTTCAAAAACTCTGTTGATAGTGTTTCCAAGAGCAGGTTCATTATTAATCAAATTTAAAGCCCATTTATCTTGTTGCAGTGAACGTCCATGACCTGAAGTCATTAAAATACCATCATTTCTGAAATATAAATGCTAACATCTAGTTTTTTTCCTTGATTTAGTGAACTTGAAATTCCAGTTTCAAGCTTTAAATATAATACAATATGTCTTTTTATTCAGCTAAACGTGAAGAGATGGAGTTTCAAGCTAGAAAAAAAAGAGAAAGCAGAGACCAACCAGTCACTAACAGCTAATTCGCAAACTTGATACCTATAAATCAAATTTAATTTAATTAGAATGAGGTGTAGGTGACTGTTGAGGAAGCAATAAAAGAATTAGTGAGTGGAGCTAGGTTTATGTATGTTAAGGAGTACACAGGCTGAAGGTGCATCCAAATCCAACTTAGAGGAGTATTATTTTAACTCCTAAACTTAATTTAAAAAAAAAAGATTATTTGAAAAGTGCAACATTACTTTGCTTCCCCCAACTTCTTTTGCTTTTGTTTTTGCGTCTGTTTAGTTGGTCACTCTCTCACTCCTCTTCTCTCATTTCATACGCTCTAATTATATCCAAAATCCAAATAGACCATAACACTCAGTGAGAATGACAAACCTAAGGAAATCACAAACATATCATCTACGCACACATCTATTGTTCAATTTTGGTAATAGCTTTAGGTTAGGTCAAGTACCAAACATGCGAAGCAATTGTGAACACGTGACGCAACTGAGAAACAACACGAACGACCAAACCTGCAACGCACAAACTAAAGCCACTGAACTTGCAATCACACAAAGCATAACAAATTTGGGTGAAAGAGGAAAACTAAGAGAAAAAAAATTGAAAGTCATTACCAATTTGAAGTTGCGATTCACCAATGAAGATTTGTAAAGAGAAATCCAGAGGGATTGGAAGCTAGGATTGGGAGAGGGCAAAACGAAAGAACTTTTATTGAGATTTAGAGAGGGCAAACACAAGCTTGTTAACTGAGATTGAGAAATGAAGTAATGGGGACTCTGTTAGCTCACACAGGCAAGAGAAGAGAATGAATAGGTCACAAAAGCAAGACGAAAGGCTATTCGAAAAGTTGAAAAAGGTGGTACTGTGAATATGTGAGAGGGAAATACAATTTTTCAAGGGTTACTTTTCAATGTGAGGGTCATTTAAAAAACCTTTGTTACTTATCAAGGGTTTGAAAACCCCTTGTTATGAGTGTAATTTACTTGAGGTTATTTTAAAACCTCTAATACTTTTCAAGGGTTTGAAAAACCATTGTTACAAGTGTAATTTACTTGAGGTTATTTTAACCCCTCCTAATAAACCCCAATTAAAATTTAGAATTTTTGTAGTGTACCCTCATAAAAAATGACGCTGTGACAATACTGTAATGATTGTGAAGATTTTTAACGACGATTGACTGTGAACCGTAATTAAAAGTCCAGTATAGATAAACGATGAAGATTCTATTGAGAATAATTATTAAATGTCTTACATACGACAACAATTATATGGTCAATAGTCATTAAAAGTTATGCATTTTTTAAACATTTTTTTTCACTTTTTCGCTCACGTTGTGTTTTCGCTTTTCGCGTAACTTATTCCTTTTCTTCTTTCCCATTTTCTCTTCATCATGTTGCCCCTTCAAGCTCGCCACACATCGCAACTTCAAGCTTGCCGGTCATTGTACCACCAAGGCTTTAGAGTCATCTTGTTGTTAAGGTTGTTGCTTTTGTACGTGGTGCATTTGCAAGGAGTGGTTTCCTACCTCGTTAGTCTTTGTGCAATCGTTGTTGAAGCTCGTAGTCGTTGACCCATTCAGAGTTGTCGCCACTAGTCATTACCACTCTAAATGTTGTCGCTTCCAGTTGCTCACTAAACCACTAATGTTAAAAAGAAGGCTTAAATACACATTTGGTTCATATTTTCATTGTGTTTGTTCATTTTAATCCTCATTTCCGTTTTACGTTCAATTAGGTCCCCATTTTCAAAAATTGGTTAATTTGGTCCTTTTTTACTAACGGTGTTTAAATAATTAACGTTTTTTAACAGTACATGCCACATGTCAACTCCTCTTTATTTATTTATTTATTTTATTTGTTTAATTTCAAAAAAATTGTTCACATGTCAAGTCACAATTGTACAACCTGTCAATTATACTACCACGTATTAGTTTGTGGTTGTATTATTATTTTTTTTGTTCAATTTAGCCTAAATATTTGTTATTTTTGTTTAATTTAGTCTTTATATTCATCTTTTTTGTTCAATTTACTATTAGTTTTTGTTAAAATGGAACAATTTTTTCTTTTTCAAGTTGAGACCAAATTTAATTTTTTATAAATATTATATATTTATTTTTGAAATTGACATTATTATTAATTATTTTTTAAAATCAATTATAAATTATTATATTTAATTGTAAATTGAATATAATTCTTAGATTCAATTGTTAAATAGAATATAATTATTTAAAATATTATTAAAATATAATTATTAAATGTTTTAAAAATATATATTAACATTTGTAAAATTGACATTTAAATTTAAAATATTTAATATCTTTATTGCATTTTAGATATTAAACTCTAAAATATTTTATATTTAAATATTTATTTTATAAATATTATTTTACTTTTCTAAAATATTTCTAATATTTGAAATATTTTTAAAATATCAATTTTAAAAGAATCGGTATTTTAGAATATAAATATCAGAAGCAAATATTTAATAATTGTATTCTAATAATATTTTAAATAATTTTATTCTGTTTAATAATTAAATTTAAGAATTATATTCAATTTATAATTAAATTTCACAATTTATAATTGAATTTAGAAACAATTAATAAAAATTTCACTTAAAAAAATAGTATAATTTCTATAAAAGATATTAAATTTGGTATCAATTTTAAAGGGACAAAATTGATTCATTTTAACTAAAATTTGGATAAAAATGAACAAAAATAACAAATATAGAGACTAATTTGAACAAAAATAACAAATATATAGACTAAATTGAACAAAAAAATAACACAACCACAAAATGACACGTGATACAATTATGGCATTACACATGAATAATTTTTTTGAAATTAAAAAAACTAAAAAAAATAAAAAAAGAGCTGACACATGACATGTACTATTAAATAACATTAACTATTTTAAAAGTGTAAGTAAAAATAATCAAATTGACTAAAATTTGACAAAAATGATGACTAAATTGAATAAAAACAACAAAAATATGGATCAAATATATATTCAAGCCTAAAAAAGAACTATTCAATGAAGTCACCGTTACTTACCAACTTGTTTGATACCAAAGGACAATGATTTATTTCACCCATTATCAATTGTTTAAACTTATAATGACGATTGAATTAGTGACGATTCTAGGTAAGGGTGAGTATAAAAGCTTAAACCGAACACACCCGACCAAACCGAACAAAAAAGTAGGTGGGCGGTTAGTTTGGTATGAATTCAGGTATAACTGGATAATTTAAAATGGTTAAAACAAGTATAAGTGGTCGTATACGGGTCAGGAAAACAATATTTGAGAATACTTGTCCCGACCCATCTTTTTAAGAGAAAAAACGCTAGCTTCCTCTCCCTCTCATATTTCTTGTAGAGTTTCCTAGTAACGCTCATCTTTTTCGTTCTTGTTCTCTGTAGCCCCTTTTCTCCACTTTAAATCTTTCATTGAAACCCTAAAATCTATTTTCCCATGCTTTCATGTCTTTCCTTTCTTCTTTGAAACCATCATACAGAGAAACAATAGCAAGAACTATCCAAGATCGCTTGACACTCTTTCATTAGACGCCCATAACAGAGACCCTTTCTCATCTTCTTCACAGTGCCTTTTGTAAAACCTGAGAAAATTAAATAATTAAATAAATAATTATTTAATATAAATGCGTGAATGAAATCTTTATGACATTTAATGCATGACGTTATGATAAAGAATAATACTAGTTCAAGTGGTTGAGAATACTTGGTTCTTATGAAATAACTTAGGTTCTAGTCATGTTGATTCCATTTGTGTTTAATCTAATTATTTTACTACAACTCACTTTCTAAGTTTATGCCAGAAACCGCCTGATGGCATGACAGACTGCCATAGCTCGTTTTGTGGTGTTTTGTGAATTCTGGACTTTTCTTATTGAACGAGTATTGGTATATATATGAACATTAGGGTTTACAAATTTGGGGGTTTAGGGTTGGATATAACTTGCATGGAAAAAGGCAATAAAATTAAGTGTATTTGAAACCTAATGTAATGATTGTGAACTTAAGCAAATGATTGGAGTGTATTGATTGAAAAATTGATGGAATGTGGGATAATTGTGATTTTAGGATTCATAGGTGCAAGAGGATTCTGGGCTTTTACCCAAAACTGGATGCACTGCCTGACGACACCTTGTTTGCCACCAGGCGCCAAAGAAAGTGGAGATGACACTATGTGTTATGATATGCAGTGCAAACTTGGAGATTCTGTTTGAGTCAGTTGGGGTATTGCACCTAAGAGTAACATTTTTCAACTTATAGGAAACTTCACAACAAAAATAACACCAAAAATTTACTCTGATCTGTCCAACATGTCAACTACATTGATAATTGTTTCCATGCATATTTTTAATATCATATACACTTTACACGTAAAAAAAAATCAACTACAACAATATTTACATATTTAAATTAGTAATCTATTTATTAATGCAATGATTAATTCTCCTTGCCTCAAAATAACATTCTTCCTAGCAAAAACCTTCATTGAACACCTTTAGAAATTTAACAAGATTCCAAGAAAATCTTTAAATATCCAATCCTACACTAAGAAAATTTCTCTTTGCAAACTACCCAAAGCGGAAAAGAAAATAATACTTTGTAGAAATTAAACCACTTACACAAATCATAGTTTTAATCAAACCACTTTGTTTCTTCTTTTGCTTCCTCTTTAGAAATGTAATTTGACATCACAACAAAGTCCAAATTATTTTTAATTGTTTGAATGGAATGAAAAAAAAAAAAAAACAAAAAAGAAAAAGAAAGAAAGTAAAAAAAAAGAAGTTATTTAGATTAAGAGAAACAAAAATAAGAAATTTGTAATAGATGTGATTTGTGTTATAAAATAATTTTTTAAAATGTATTTAAAAAGTAATTTTTTTAAAACAATTTAATATAAACATAATTTTAAAATATAAATTATAATAAAAATAAAAGTTATTTTAAAATTTAAGAAATAAAAAAACAACTTTTTAAAATAACATATTAAAACAAATTATTTTACATTTATTAAAATTTATATTAGGTTATTTTAATTATTGTTTTGCTATTTTTATTTAATTATAATTATTAATCAAATATCAACGTATGTGACGAATTAAGATTTTATTCATAATAGAAAATATATAAACGTTTTTTTCTTCATTTTGTAAAGAAACAGTGTAATGTTAATATTTTTTATTTGTGTTAATATTTTTTTTTGACTCATCGATGTAATTTCTTTGTATAATAATTTATAATAGTAACCGCTAATCATTCATAATAATTGATGATAAAAATGTGTTGATATTGTAAATATGAAAATGTACTTATGTTTAAGTTAATTTATCTGTATTTTTATTTTGTTATAATAAAATACTATTATTATACTCTATAGAGGGTAAATTAGGTTACATATAGGTTGACAGTATTCGAAGAATACGGAAGAGTTTGTAGTCTGTTTATTTGTTGTGCTTTTGACAAATTTATATAAAATCATATAAATCTTAAGTTTAAAAAAAATATATTTTATTATACATATATTCACACACTTAATAAACATATATTACATAATTAGTATATCAAGTTGTTTGGGAAACCATCAATATTTTGGTCACTGTAGTCATTTGCGTGACATTGTTGCCAACAAAACTATATTAAAACTCCTATTAATATCATGATAAAATATAAAATAAAGAATAATTTCTTAAACATGTTTACAATATATTTTGTTCATTTTTTTTTATATTTTAGTAAATATTTTCTAAATTTTAAAACAATTAAACTAAAAAAAGGTAAAAGTATAATGAGATATGTAACAAAACAACTTCCCATATTTGCTTAGAATCGTAACTCATTAACACCAGAATAAAAACTGCGTGTATACAGGAGAATCTAAAATAAAATTCTTTTAACAAACATGAGAATAAATGTTCAACATCTTTATTTCTAAAAATATTTCATTCAACAAACCCTCCTAAATAATAGGAAATTAATTAATTAATTAATTAATTACAGTAATCTATTATGAAAATATAGAATAATCAGAAGATAATTGAAGAGGGGCCATCATTTGCTACTCCATATACATCAAACAAAGACTCCTATGTCATGCAAAGAAGTAGCTGCAATGTTAATTACAAACAAATACATTTATTGAAGAGAAAGATATTATACCATGCTTCCAATTGAGTTTATAAATTAAAAATATTACTACATCTTAAAACATACATATATTCACTATTTTATTTATGTATATGAAAAAGTAATATTAGATATTAAAATAATTTCCTTTTATAAAACATTACAAGTATACAAATTTGTTTTTTCCTTAAAATAAAAAAATTATAACTTTGTTGTAGATGTAACAACTTATATATTTTTTTAATCTTTGTATTTAATTGTAAAAATAAATTATGATAACCTTCTATAAATAGAGAATAAAAAGTACTTTTACTGTGTAAGGAATATTCAATTCACTATCAGAAATTAATTTTATTTGTATTTGTGATGAATAATAAATATTATAAATTTTTGTAGTGAATTATTATCTATTTAATTATTATTATTGATTAGTAGAAACACAGCAATGCATGTGAGTTCACTTGTTTGTATTATAATAAAAAGTTAATTATATTATAAAATAACTTTTATAAAATTAATATTATAAAATAAATAATTTTTATATATATTTTTATGATTAATGGTATAGGTAATTATAATGAATTATATTATGTATTACACACTACATTATTTTACGAAAAGCGAGAAGGAAAGTTTGAAAGGAAGATACAGATACACATGTGTCCATAAACGGTATCGTTTAGCATATCCACGTCGTCGTTTTAGACTGTGTGGAATCGTAGACATCAATCAATCAAAATATATAATTTCCATTTTATAATTATTTATTTTTATTTTTCTACCTTTCTCGTATTCTCTTCTTCTTCTTTTCTCTCTCATCCTCTCTAAAATTTTTCTCCCAAATTTTCTTTCAACAAAATCTCACCGTTTCGCGTGAGTGAAGCGCAACACCCTCTTCACCCAACCCTTTCTCTCTCTTCTCGCGATTTCTCTGTCTTTCACTTTCTCTCTCATCTCGCTATTCCTTCGCACAAAATCTCTGGATTTCCGTAGTTTCCAGAGCGATCGCTCGATCTGTAACGCGAAGAAGAACCCTTTCCCTTTCTGTAGCCGATCATTGGGAACGTGCGTAACCGAGCCCTAAAATCCCCTTTTACTACCTCGCCGAAGGCGGATTGGAGGAGGAGATCTGCGATGTCGTTCTTGATCTAGGGTTTCCCCCTTCAGTGGTGGTTCCAAATCTAGGGTTTCGAAGACGAGGCGTGGGAATTCGGTTTCGAATTGATGTTTCTTTTCAGGGGCGAAGCTGGGATCGACACGGAAGATGGAGGATTATGCATGGGTGTGGTGGTGACCAGTGGAAACACAATCGGCACATGTGGCCTGTACCTGCTAACGCGACCACTGTAGCCATCGATTCTTCACCGTCTCAATTTATATGCAAAGTATATATATAAATATATATATATATAAATCTAAACCGTTATTAGTTTTTCACTGTGTTTTCGATCAATTTCCTCTCCAGGTCCTTTTTGATTGTTTGGATTATGTCAAAATTTTTTAATTAAAAAAGTGTAGTTGTGATTTTAATTGAAAAAGCTCGGTAATCTCCTTTGTGATCGTGTTTTGTCTGGTTTGACCTAATTTTTTAGTTTTGTTACTAAAAAGTTTTTAATCGGTTGTGTCCTCGTTGTTTTCGATCTTAGTCTTGATGAGTTGTGGGTTTTTTTTGTTTTGTTTTTTTTTTTTTTTTTATACTAGAGAATACATGTGTGTGTGAAAGATTGAGATTAGGAAGCTGTTGTTGGGCTCTTGCCAAGCTGTTACTGATTTGGGGAAAATGTTATCTTTCTCTTCCTGATCTTTATTTTTATTTTTTCAAAGCTTGCTGTCTACCTGTATTTTAATGGTTTTATTTATTGTTTGCTACATTATTTTTAATTACTGGTATTTTGGGTTGAAATCTACAGGATGGTTCTGCCTTTATGGAATTCACTGCTCTACTATGTTATTGAATGTATTAATATATTAATAATAACATTTGAGTGACAAAAGTTATATTGAATTCTTCTTTGTAAATCCTGAGTGTAAATTGTATTCATAATGGTATCTGATTCTAAATTTCTCCATATATATGATTGTGGCAAATTCCTATTTTTGATCCTCTTGTGGGTTGTAATTGTTGCTGTCTGCATTTGATAACCAAATCCTTGTTGTGTTATCTGATATTGTTATGCATTGAGATTCTTTCTTCTCTTAATTTTATTTGCATCTACGTTCATAATATATTTCTATAAATAACCATTGTCTTTTGCTTGAATATTTGTAGATTTTGGTTATTTAATCACTGTACATAATCATTGTAGGATGGACGCAAGATTCGCGCCGGTGATTGTGCACTCTTCAAGCCACCTAGGGACTCCCCTCCTTTTATTGGAATAATTCGCAAGTTATCTTATGATAAACAAGAAAGTCCAAGTTTAGAAGTACATTGGCTTTACCGACCTGCTGATTTAAAACTCGCTAAAGGAATTGTGCTGGAAGCTGCACCGAACGAAGTTTTTTACTCCTTTCACAAGGATGAAACACCTGCTGCATCATTACTCCATCCGTGTAAAGTCGCATTTCTTCGTAAAGGTGTTGAACTTCCTTCAGGGATATCCGCATTTGTCTGTCGACGAGTTTATGACATTGAGAACAACTGTTTATGGTGGCTAACTGATAAGGACTACCTTAATGTTAGTTTTCTTATAAATATCGTTTTGTCATAATTTTGTATATAATGATTTATTTATACATTTTTGGTCTGTTGATGAATTCAGGAACAACAGGAAGAAGTTAACCAGCTATTAGACAAGACAAAACTAGAAATGCATGGGGCTGTGCAGTCAGGAGGCCGTTCTCCAAAACCCTTGAATGGTCCAGCATCAACACAGTCTTTGAAATCTGGTTCTGACAATATACAAAATAGTTCTTCGTTTGGTGCACAGGGTAAGGGTAAAAAGAGAGAGCGGGGTGATCAGGGTTCTGATTCATCTAAAAAGGAGCGGTTATTTAAGATAGAAGATGGAGATTCTGGTCAGTTTAGACCGGAGAGCATGTTAAAGTCCGAGATTGCTAAAATAACTGATAAAGGTGGGCTTGTGGACTTTGAAGGAGTTGAAAAACTGGTACAGCTTATGCAGCCTGACAGTGCTGATAAAAAGATTGATTTACCTGGGCGGATAATGCTTGTTGATGTAATTGCACTTACAGACCGGTACGACTGTCTGGGCTGGTTTGTACAGCTTAGGGGTTTACCTGTATTGGATGAATGGCTGCAGGAGGTCCATAAGGGAAAAATTGGTGATGGAAATCCCAAAGAAAGTGACAAGTCTGTTGATGATTTTTTGTTAGCTTTACTGCGTGCATTGGATAAGCTTCCTGTGAACCTTCATGCACTGCAGACCTGTAATGTTGGTAAGTCTGTCAATCATTTACGCACGCACAAGAATGCTGAAATTCAGAGGAAAGCCCGGAGTTTAGTGGACACATGGAAGAGGCGTGTGGAAGCTGAAATGAACATGAATGATTCAAAGTCTGGTTCAAACCGTGCTGTTTCTTGGCCAGCAAAGCCAGCAAACTCGGAGTCTCCTCATGTTGGAAATAGGAAAACAGGCGGATCCTCTGATAACGTTGTGAAGAGCTCCGCAATTCAACCCTCATTATCTAAAAGTTCCCAATCTAAGTTAAGTTCTGGAGAAGCTTTGTCGAAGTCTTCATCTCCTGCCTCTACTAAATCATCGACTACCCCAGCAGGCGTGAACTCAAAAGATCAAAACAGTAAATTCTTTGTTGCTGCAACGTCAGATCTACCTCTGACACCTATCAAAGAGGAGAGGAGCAGCAGTTCTAGTCAATCTCAAAATAACAGTATAACTTGTTCTAGTGAACATGCTAAGACTATTGGTTCTTGCAGGGAAGATGCAAAGAGCTCTACTGCAGTGTCAATGAGTGGAAGTAAAATTCATGGTTGTACATCTCGAACTCGCAAGTCAAGCAATGGCGTACATGGGGGGGCTGGTACCGCGGTAGGTCAAAAGGAGCACAACTCTGCAAAACACGCAACCAGAAATTCACCTTCTGAGAAAGTATCACCAACTCGAGCATCCCATGAAAAATCAATTGACCAGGCCCTTGCCGATCAAGGGAATAACCAGCGACTGATTCTTAGGTTGCCAAACACCGGTCGCAGTCCTTCAAGGGGAGCTAGCGGGGGCTCTTTTGAAGAACCAGCTACAACGAGCAGCAAAGCTTCATCTCCTGCTGACCGGAATGATAATCAGGACAGAAGAGTGAAAACTAAGGCCGAGTGTTTACTGACCCATGTGTCAAATATGATGAATGAGGCTTGTGATGCTAATGATGCTTTGATTGGTGATGAAGGTAAGGGTACTCCAATAGTTGATGAGCGAAGCAGGGCAAATGAAGATAGTGATAAGGTATTAGAAACATCAAAGCCAACTAGTTTGCCATCTGGGTTTGTTTCCAGATCAGGGCAGACTTATGATGCTTCTTTAAGCCCCATGAATGCGTTAGTTGAAAGCTGTGTAAAGTTTTCTGAAGCAAGTTCATCCGTTTCCCATGGAGACGATGGGATGAACCTACTAGCCACTGTGGCTGCTGGGGAAATATCCAGATCTGAAAATGCGTCACCTGTGGCATCCCCTGAGAGAAAGTCTCCTGCAGCAGATGAAATGTGCTCAGGCAATGATTTGAAGTTAAAGCATTCTGGTGAAGCAGCTGTTCGCACTCTTTCGGAGTTGAATGGTAGGGCTACAGGGGAGCATCCTTTGAATACAGTTGATTCATTGCAGATAAAGAATGAGTTGAGGCATCCTGCCATGACTCTGTCACGTGATTTTTCAGGGGATGGTGAAACCATTTCATCTTCCCATGACACTCATATAAATGTCTCCCCTACAAATTTGTCACAAAATGTTGAAGGTCCATGCTTACGGACCGAAACCAAAGAAGATACTTCTGTTACTATACTGACAGCAAAAAAGGAGAGTAATGCAGACGCTGAAGTTTCAGACTCTAAATTAATGCCAAGGGCCTCCTCCTTGGATGATGATCAGAAGGTTGATCACATGAGTGAGGAGATCATTGAGGATGAGAAAATGTTGGTTTCAAAACCTGTTACAAATGTTGAGTCAGAAAACGTATCTGGTGAAAAGCAGCCGGAGTTAACTTCAGGTGTGGTGGATAATGAGAACCAGATTAGTGTGGAGAAAGCAACAGGTACTGGAATACTAGTGCAAAAGGCCTCTCCAATTGCTGAAAACTGTGAGTCTGCATATTTAAAAAAGGAGTCACCTGCTTCTGGCAATGCTTTAATTGTACCCAAGGATGAAAGTGCCGATGACATGAAGTCAGTTGTGATTGAGCCTGATGTAAGACCTATCGAGCAGGATTCTTCTGCTCCAGATGATTCTAATGAATGTGCTGAAGTTAATATGGGCAGAAAAGAAACCATTGGTCAGTGTTCTGGTTCATCAGTTCAGCCAGATTTACAAGCAATGGCTAGGACAGAGAGTGAAGTGTCCAAATCATGTGAGCAAAAGCTTGATGCAAACCCGTCTGAAGTTTCAGGAGAGAGGCATGCATGCTCTACAGCTGGTGCTGATGCAGCTGTAAAACTTGACTTTGATTTAAATGAAGGCTTTCCTGTTGATGATGTAAGCCAAGGGGAGATTGCCAGACAGGATGATCCTATCACATCATCTGCAGTTCATGTTCCTTGCCCGTTGCCTTTTCCTATTTCGTCCATCTCTGGTGGCTTCCACCCTTCAATTACTGTTGCATCCGCTGCTAAAGGGCCGGTTGTTCCACCAGAAAACCCATTGAGGATCAAGGGGGAGCTTGGATGGAAAGGATCTGCCGCTACCAGTGCATTTCGACCAGCTGAACCTAGGAAAAATACTGAGATGCAGTCCTCTACTAATGATATTACTTCTGTTGATGTCACTTCTATCAAACAAAATCGCCCCCCCTTAGATTTTGACTTGAATGTGGCAGATGAGAGATGTTTTGAAGATGTTGGTTCACATGGTTCTTTAGATTCTGGACCGCATGATCGTAGTGTGGGTCTTGATCTCGATTTAAACAGAGTTGATGAGACTCCTGAAATTGGTACTTTCTCTATAAGCAAACTGGATATTCCTGCTTTACCAAGCAAGCCGTCATTGTCTAGTGGGTTGTCTAATGGTGGAAGTGTCTCAAGAGACTTTGACTTAAATAACGGGCCTGGCCTTGAAGAAGTTGGTAGTGAAGTCCCTATACGTAGTCAGCAGATGAAAAATTCTGTGCCGTTTCCAAGTGCTGTTCATAGCACGAGAACAAACAGTGCTGAATATGGAAATTATTCTGCATGGTTTCCTCCTGGCAATTCCTATTCTGCAATTACTGTCCCGCCACTTCTATCTGGTAGAGGGGAGCAGAGTTATGTTACTGGTGCCGGGGCACAACGAATAATGGGTCCAACAGGTAGCACACCTTTTGGTCCTGAAATCTACAGGGGATCAGTACTTTCATCCTCACCGGCTGTTGCTTATCCGTCCACTACAGCTTTTCCATATCCTGGATTTCCATTTGAAACCAATTTTCCATTATCCTCAAACTCCTTTTCTGGTTCAAATGCATTTATGGATTCGTCGAATGTGGGCGGGCTATGTTTTCCTACCATGCCTACACAGCCAGTGGGGCCTGGTGGTGTCGTTTCATCCACATATCCTCGTCCATATGTCATGAGTCTTCCAGGTGGTACTAGTAATGTGATACCTGACAGCAGAAAATGGGGAAGTCAAAGTCTGGATCTTAATTCAGGCCCTGGTGTAGCAGATACAGAACGGAGGGACGAAAGATTGCCCTCAGGATTGAGGCAAATGTCTGTCCCGAACCCACAACCCTCAATTGAGGACCACTTGAAGATGTTTCAGATGGCAGGGGCTGCTGCATTGAAAAGAAAAGAGCCTGATGGTGGTTGGGATGCTGAAAGATTCGGTTATAAGCAACACTCACGGCAATAGTGTCATGGTTCGTCAACACAAATGTTCAAGAGGTTAGCCACTTTTATGCCTTCTGTCCTCCTAATCCTTTTTTCTGCATTTTCTTGGCTGAAATTGGATGTTATTTCATGTTTCTGCGGCCCTATTAGCTCTATTAGCTCTCTTGGTCCATGAGTTTGCCTTGTATTTGGCGTTTTTAAATGTGCTATAATCTTTCATTTTGTATTTTTGAATCTTAGCATATTTTGTTAAAAAGAATAGTTCTCTATGCATGCGCCAAATATCTGTCTTTATTTGTTTGTTATACTGATGTATTTTTGCTATGCAATTTCCTTAATTTGTAATGTATTGAATTTGTATCTGTTCTGGTGCAGCTATTAAGGAAAATGTCTGATAAATTGGAGATACTTGAGTGTTGAGCCATGGACAAAGAGCAGAGATGGTACCCGTGCTGCTGATGTGCCGCTTCATTTCTGACTTGATAAAGCGATCCAGATCCTCTGATGCAGTTGTTTTGTATGAATCTGCTCCCAGATTGTCGCTTGCAGATAAGTTTTTCCTGTGTAGATATCTAACTGAAACAGCAGGTGTGATAATGCCGCCGCTTAGAATCAGAGAAATTGGCATCAAGTGTTTGACTGTGACTGTTCTGCGACAGCACCGACCCCAATCCATTCTCGAGCATTTGGAAGGAGAGGATTGGATGTATGAACTGGCTAGGCTTGAGGCCAGTTTGTCTTTAAATCATTTTTTTTCCAACTTTTGTTACATATATAGTTATTGCTGTAGTCTTGACTTTCGAATTTTGTCACTTTCACATTCTGGTTATTGATATATGCACAGGTTAGCCACCATGGCCTATGTGTCTCTTCCCTCTATTTGTTATCGCCCTGCACTTGCGTCGTTTTCTTTTTTTGGTATCATATCTAGAATTTGTTTATAGAGTTTCTTTGAATTCTTCCTTTTATTGTATGGGCAATGCCTTGATGTTCTTAGCTGCAACATAAATTCGTGATTCGTTAACTCTTGTTACAGTAGTTATCCTTGAAAAAAATGAATTGCACAACTAAGTCAGCACAGCCAGGCATCATATATGCCTACAGAAGATATGATTCATTCGCCCTCCTTCCAGCAAGAATTTCTCGTTTGCCAAGTGTACAATTCTTTTATCTTAGTCGCTTAGTTATTTAAAATTAAGTGTTTATGTTATGAACACAAGTGCTCTCTGGACCGTAGGAAATACGAAACCAGTTTTAGTGGCATACCTTGTTGCTGTAAGAAAGTTGTTGTAAAAGCTAAAGCTCAAATAGTTCATCGTGATTTTGGATGTTGTTCATACAATTCGACATTTCAGTGCATTGGGTCAACAATTTGGTTGAAAATTTTAGAGTCAGTTTCAATATGTTTGGTATGAGCACTTGTTTGTCAGAATTTGGAAATAGTGATATAATCAGTAACTTACTTTTGAGTAACCAATCTCGAATAAGAGTGATGAGTTAAGGGATTGGATTAATTTCTTTGTTTTGAATTAGCAACAAGTTGGTGAGCATTGTGTACAATTATTCTGATCTTGCTTGGCTACTGGAAAATCGATAACTTTCAGTTCATTCTTACTCAATAGCTATTAGTTGTATTACTATTATTAACGTGAGATAAAGTTCACATTAAATGCTGCCTCAAGCCTCGTACCATACTCTTTTTAAGGAAAGCTTTTGACTTCTGACTACTTCTGCGATGTCACCATCCACTGAGTGGGAAAGGAAACTTCAATTTTGTGTACTTACTCTGCTTTCAAATTAAAATCTCTTCTCTGTTTCTCTGAAAAATGATACCTTAATTCAATTCTCTCAAAAAACAAGAAAGATGAAGGTTCTTCTGTTTGTTTACTCTCACAACTAAGCTCTAAAGATCTTAATATCATTTCAAATTCTCACCATACGTGTTTGTTTTAATTACTTTTTGACCAAATTAATTTTTTACCATGGAATAAGGAAAAAGTGTTTATGTAAATAATTAAAGTCTTATATTTTCTGTGAGGGGTGTGTTTGTTTTTTGTTCTAAGAGTGTGAGAATTGATTTTTTTTTCTTGCTATAGAACAAATTGAATGTTATTATAACTTCTTTTTTAATGAAAACACAGTTTTGGAGAGTTTAAGCTTGTTTAGTGATCCCATTCTATATTGAACACAAATATTTTTTATCCTTGTAAATAATGTTATCATTTATCTGTGGTCTTGATTGCTGACATTTATTCTGCAAATATCGATAAATCTTTTATTTCTAATCAGAAACTGATAAAAGGAAACATTTAAGCTATATCTTCATGCATGATGTGTTTTAGTGAAGAAATTACGTTCGTTGATTTAAATCAATGGACCAACAGTAACTCTCATCTTCAACGTCAATTCAACGCGTTCTCACGAAATTATTTTTGACAACTGTATTATTATACAATGCATTTAATAAATTGTACGATTGTATACCAATTTTCTACAACTCCGATGAATACGCTCACAAGAGAATAAACCTTCGTACTATTATTCCATCGAATAATTACATAATTATGATGATTTAACTTTTATAAAAAAAATTGTAAAAATTATACTAAATTATACTTACAAATATATGTAACTTTTATTTATTTTAGGTAACCGTGATTCTAAAAATAAAATCCCTTTGGTCTTTTATACTTGACTTAAATACCTTTTTTTTCCTAATTTTTGTAGTGTTCTTCATTTTGACAGAATGTTTAAAATGGTCCTCATTTTCACAGTCCATGTTTTATTTAGTCCTTGTCTGTAACGCCGTTTAAATCATTAACGGAACATTCTACATGTGGCACAATTTGTATTAGGGTGTGTTACTGTACATGTGGCTAATTAACAATTAACGTTAATTTTTCAATTTAGGGAAAATTTTGCAATTAGAGAAATCTCTTTATCTTCGTCTTTCTTGAGCTCGGATTTGCATAGGAAACAACTAATACTGACCATTTCATCATTGGATTGCAGTTGCGCTCTTCATTTCAATTTTCCAATTAATCATCATCAATGAGGTAAGTGAGTTTAGGGTTTTCTGGGTTGTAATTGCTCGTGGGTTAGGGTTTTCGTAATTCTATCTTGGAGTTTATTTGTCATTCAATGGTTGTGATTCTGCATGGTTTCTAAATTACCTACTAAGACTACACCAGATGCCTACACTGCTGAGAATGCACAAACTGCTGAGAATGCACCAACTGCTAAAACTCAAACAACTCAATCACAAAGGAATGAAGTGGAGAGTCAAGCAGCACCACTACCAACACCAGAAGAACCATCTCAGCAGTTTAGGATGAAATTACAAATTAGGAGGAGGTCATGATAGCAGCTACAAACGTCTTAGTTAATTTTTGGAATTTCTGATGTAGAATCCATTATTGATGTACTGCATTTTGACTTTCCTTAAACTTTGTTCAGTTTCACTTTTGCCAAACATTGATGTAGTGCATTTTGATGAGGATGAATTAACGTTATGAATTTAACTTCTTCCAGACTTAGATCAATTTATTTTTTTCTAAGCTTATATCAATATCACTTACTTCAGATTAAACTAATATCAACATAATCAAACTAATTTATTTTTTCATTTAACAATAGTACAAAATAGATTGGACTTTAAAAGATTACACACAATAAAAGTACGAATAATACAATAACAACACAAGAACCTTATTACTAATTGTAGCTTCTTCTCAGCAACCTTTAATGACTTCTCCAAATCATTAATCGCCTCATTTGTGTCATGATGATATCCTTTTCATCAACACCACCATTTGAAAAAGTTGCAGCCCACATTATTGGAACCACCACTCTGTAAATCAATAAACCAAAAATTAAAACCAATCTATTATTAACACAAAAATAAAAACAGATTGTACCCAAAATTTTCTACCAATATTCTTTGGAGTTCTTGCCATCCTCAAAGCTGCCATCTCTCCGCAGCTACAACTAGGGGTTAATCCATTTCTCGTTGAACCACCAACAGTGCACGAAGATTGGGACCGTAACATACCTATATAATGGGATTGTTGGAAGAAGAAAATTGCAGCAACACCAATTGGGAATGGAGGAACAAGATTGCCAAAACTCACAAACTGCCCAAACATTCCTTACCAAAACCCTAGCTCACTTATTTATCCTCACCTGTACAGTACACGTAACACACCCTAATACAAACCGTGTCAGCTGTACAATGCTCCGTTAATGATTTAAACGGCATTACAGAAAAAGACCAAATAAAACACGAATTGCGAAGATGAGGACCATTTTAAACATTCTGTAAAAATGAGGACCATTTTAAACATTCTGTACAAATGAGGACCATTTAAAACCTTCTGTCAAAATGAGGACCATCCGCAACAAACACTACGAAAATGAGGACCAAAAAGGTATTTAAGCCTTTATACTTTTATTCTTTACTTAATTCTCAATTAATTTATGTATGTCTTTTTCATTTTTATGTAAAAATAAAAATAATAAAACAGAAAATCTTATAAATTTTTCTTTAAGTAAATTTCTCTATTATATTTATTGTTTTACCCGAAAGACCTTAAACCATACAAAAGATGAAAGGAGTATTTTTCTTTTATTCATCTTTTTTCCTTTTTCTAACCAATAACAAAGTTTAAACAAAGCTCAAATGCTTTATGTATTATCTACACTACTCAATTTTCTCCCATCACCATGCTAACTTGAGCAAGTTTATTTCATCACTCCTTTTATTTTAGAAAAATAATTTTTTAACAATTAAATTTTGATAATTATGTTTTATAATGTCAGATGATATTTTCTAAGTGACTTTCTAATTTTTTAATTTTAATTTTTTTATATTTAAAAATTACTTAAAAAATGTTATTCTAAATTATAAGAAGAAGAAATTATAAAATTTAGTCGTTATATTTTATCTATATTTATCACTATTCACTTTTTACACAAATTTGATGTGTAATAACACTAATAACTAGTGATTGAATTTTCACCAACCATGTTCCACAAAAGACGGGTCAAACTCTTGATCCACCACCTCTGTCACATGACCTTACATTACACTGATCCATGACCATATTCACTCTCCACCAACAACACAACCTCAGCTGCAAAAAGAGTGTAACAATTGTGGCGCAAAATTAGGGTTTGTGTCAATGAAAAATGGTCCACACCTCCAACACGATCACATGCACTGCTTAACTTCTACCTTGACATCTGTCACATTCCACCCTTCATGTTATCTTCTGACAAAAATAAAAGTACCACTTTTCATTGCATGCCATGCTTTCTCTTTCACAAGTATTGTGCTCTTCCACAAACACTTCTTAAAATTCTAACAAATAAAATAAAAAGAATAATATTTTGAATACTAAATTTTGACAACTTTCTCTTATAACATGATGTATTATCTTTTAAGTGGTTTTAAATGATTGAAAATAAAAAAGATAAAAAATAAAAAATCACTTAAAAAATGACACCTAAAATTATAAAAGAAAGTTGTCAAAATTTAGTAGTTAAAAGATCATTTTCCATAAGATAAACTACTTTTCTAATACCTTACTTTCCTGCACCATCCTTATCAGGGACACCATCAACTCTCATCAAATTTTCTAATACTTACTTGTTTCACACCAAAAATTTTGTTTCTCATGTCAAAAATGAAAAAATCATACCACTAATTAACACTGGTCAATTTATTTCCATACACAGACTCATCATAGTTAATAAATTCTATAAATGACAGTAAAAATATTCTTTTACCCCATATAATAATATCCCAGTTTAAAATCCAGAAGGAAACATCTATTGAGTAATTAATGAATTTTAACACATTAATATATCACCAGTCAATTCTATATATGTTTAACGTTTTTTTATACTTTTGTTCAATTAGAATTAATCTTACAAAAATGATTTTTAAAGTAATTAATTATTCAAAACGATCTTGATGTATATATGACAATAAAAAATTAATGACAATTAATATAATTCTTTGCGTAATTAAATTATTTTTTAATACAGCATAAAAAAATATGGCTGTTAGACAATAAAATAGTAAATTTTTGGAGGAAAACTAATATATGGTGTCCAAAAAAAATAATTTTGTAAATATTTCTATTTCTATCTTGGTTTTTCCAGATCAGTAGAGTGTGTAAAAATGGTATAGCATAAAAAAACATTCTCGTAACCTAAGTTTCACCATTGCAGTTACATCACAACCTTATTTTTTTCTGTCATATCGTAACAGTCACAACTACACAAAGTTTATAACACCAAAATTTTCTCTGATTATTATTATTATTATCATTATTATGGTTATGATGATTTTGATTCTGGTGTCTCATGCTTTTCTTCTCTCACATTGAACCACACCAGACCCCACAATTTTCTCCCCTTTCTCTCTCTGTGTGTAAAGTGTCAGAGGGATGTTGGAGAAAACCATGAAGACATCTAGTACGATGTTTCAGGACAAGCATCATCATAATAATCATATCAAAAGAGAGAAATTTCTGGGTCTGACCTTAGGCAAGGGTGTGCCTTTTGTCTTGTCCTCTCTCTTAATGGCTTCAATTTTCTGTCTCTTCTTCCTCCACAATCCCAACCCTTCCACCTTCATGCCCCAACAAGGCCATGACCTCTTTGAAAATCATTCACAAAACCAACAACATGATGCCATCATCACAACACAGTCATCATCATCATCATCATCATCATCATCATCATCATCCCAACCACCAATGGGTATATCCCAAACATGATCCCACTCACCATCATAATCATGTTCAGGTTTCAAAAAAGGGTCCACAACCATGATTTCGTCCCGCCATTATAGAGTTCTTATGCCCCACAACTGTAACCTCTTAAAAGTTTTCATTTTTCTTAAAATTTTGGTTAAAATCAAACAATGGGACGAAATTGGTGTAATTTAAAACCTTGATCATGATCATGGATTTTGATCGCCACCCTTTTGTCTGTTAACTTGATTTTATGGGTCTGAGTTTATGACATTACATAAATTTGTGTTCTTTATTTTTTTTTTTGTTTTGGGGCAGAACAGAAACCATGTGACCTTTCTAAGGGTCATTGGGTGCAGGCATTGGGAGGGTCATCAAGCTATTACACCAATTCAAGTTGCCCTACAATCCCTGATAGCAAAAACTGTTTCAGACATGGCAGAAAGGACTCTGATTTTCTGAATTGGAGATGGAAACCTGATGAATGTGAGCTTCCAAGGTTTGATCCCAAAACCTTCTTTCAGATTGTTCATGGCAAAACAATGGCTTTCATTGGTGACTCTGTGTCTCGAAACCACGTGGAATCGCTTCTCTGCCTCTTGTCACAGGTTAGTGTCTAATAGTAATTAATTACAGAAAATTCTGTTCTATTTGCTGAAATTTAAGACTTTTTTGGTGTTGTTATTGATAATTTTGCCCAACTATTAGGAAGCTTTTCTTATAAAGAATTAGTATTAATTGGATAATTAATATATTTTTTTATCATTAATAAATTTATTAATTTGTTTTCTTTAATTTTGATTTATGAATTTTCTTATCAATTACTAAATGAATTATGTTTTTAGTAGTCATTTTACATATCTATAATCTATAACAATAAAGGGGATTCCCCTTTTTGTGTCCACTCTTCAAAATACCGATTTTACCCCTTTAAATATAATAATTTATTAAATTTTTAAAAATTGACCGTTACTTTTACAAACTTTTTATAAAATCAGATGTTTCTATTTATTCTCTTTTTCTTTATTTATCAATGGTTATTCTTTTATTTGT
>Ga0214543_1004949_pt1 | contig 24944 bp, 8 predicted proteins | sample CNSS2metaG_FD_160094 | JGI IMG/M metagenome (GOLD analysis project Ga0214543, IMG submission 160094) | Root nodule microbial communities from cowpea collected in UCLA plant growth center, Los Angeles, California, USA - CNSS2 | ecosystem: Host-associated > Plants > Roots > Nodule | place: USA... | reverse complement strand
CATGAGTATTTAGGGAGTGATTTGATGTATAAATGGTAAAAAATTATTTAAACATGAATGTATAAATTGTAATTAAGCTTAATTATTAATTTGGTCTCAAATTGGAGAGGACAAAATTAAATCATTTTAAAAAATTGGGGGACTAAATTGAATTAAAATTGTAAATAGAGGGACTAAATTGAAAACAATCAATGTTAGTTTGACACGTGGCACAATCGTGACCTGCCACGTGTCACAACCATAAGGTTACACGTGTCACAACCATAAGGTGACACTTGGCAGTATAATTTTTTTTAAAAGAAAATTTTAAAAAATTTTAAAAAAATAAAATAAAAAAAATTTGAAAATTCCACAAAATGACACGTGGCATGTACGGAGATGGTGTTAAAGTTGACTTAACGGCAGGGACCAAATTGAACCTTTTAAAGAATTAGAGGACCAATTGAACCTAAAAATAATAAGGGGACCAAAATGAACCAATCCAACAAATTAGGGGACCAAAATGATAATTAAGCCTTCAAAATAAAATGAATAGCGTGAAAGTACCGGCCCAGTAGTTAGGATATCCATATTGAACTAGGCCCAACATTTACTAATATTTAATTTTAAATTAATTTTGGTATAGACCTTTACCCAAAAATCCCTTTCTGGAGATTAAAAAAACTTTGGACGCATAAATAACATTTATATATCGCAAGAAATAAAATCCTTGGGCCTGCAAACTATATTCGTATTTTGAGATAAAGTGAATTATTTTAATTTATACACTCATATATACAACTTGCAAACATATTTGTGTTTATTTTCAAAAAATTATTCTCAAATAAAGACATTATTCTCAAATAAAAATTCCTTTTCTGTTTTGCTTTTACTTAGAAGCAGTGGAGAAAGATTTTTGGTCCCCAATTTCTTTTTGTCAGACTTTTAATGTATAGATGTAATTATAATTAAATCGTGAAGATTTCCAATGTATTTTTAACATACACCATTTAATTCTAATAAATATCAAACATAAAATTAAATATATTAAACCATAAGAACGGATAAAATATATGAGAAAAATAATAAAAACAAAATTAAACGTTTCTCTCACGTTCAATTCATTCTTCTTCACTTTTTTTTTTTACAATAAAACACATAAATAGTTGTTTCTATTCATTTTTCATTGATATGTTCTATTTTTTAAGAAAAAAAAAAGTAAAAACATATTCACTATTTCGACTCGTGTTTTTATTTATGTTTCATGTCCCACTTGTTTTGTTCCATTTTAAAAAATAAAATAAAATAATTGGCTCTCTTGCCTCCATTTGACGACATAATATTCATTTTATAGTATAACATTTTTATGATTTTTTAGTGTTCTCATGTAAAACAATTGTTCCAAAGATAGAAAATAAATGTAATTTTTTATAGTTGTAATTATATTAATTTATGTATTATTTTTGTTGTATTAATAAAAGTAATAGTATGTATAAATTACAAATATATTATTTTAACTTCATAATTATGTGTCAAAATTTATTAATATTTATGTTAAATTATTTTATCAATTACCACAATTGACCTTCTACCTTTATTACTTGCAAAGTCACCGGAAGAAGGATTCCAGGATGGGTTTGAATTGGGATATCCATCAAACTTTTACATTACGGTAAACTTTTTCCAAACATTTCACTTGTAAAATGGACTTTCTGTTAGTCTCATTTAGGTTTTATTTGGTTTTGAAAATAGATTTCACAAAAAATGGATGGATGAATTTGAGATGATCATGTAATAGCGTGAAGTTTGTTTTAAATGATAGAAGGGTAGAAGTAAAAATATTTGAAACAAAAGTTTATGTGTGATACATAAAAAAGGTGTTTTAATATTTAAAAATATAATAATACAATTTTGACATTACGATTAAAATTAATATAGAATAAAATCTAATTATTTAATTAGATGTGAAGCTAATTAATTGATATATTATTATCTTAATCGGGTAGGACTGGATCTGGATACATCTCGATCGATCCAATAAACTTGCATGTACTCAGTTGAACACGATTTTTGCCGAATTTGATAATGACGACATCATATAGAATATATAAATAATAATTAATTAACTTCGGATTATTAATTAAGTTAAATTATACCTTTGTCTCCATTTTCGTAATAAAATATCAATTTGGTCATTTTATTTTTTTTATCTTAATTTAGTTCTTATTTTAAGAAATTTGATGTGATTAAGTCATTTTCATTAGTGATGTAGTAACGACATTAAATAAAGCATCACGTGTCAATTTCTAGATTTTTTACATTTTTTATTTTTATTGTTTGAAATTTTTATTTATTTATTTTTTAAGATTTTTAAAAAAAATTAAAAATTTGTCATATGTCAAACTGTCGTGGTACGTGACAATGATAATGTCACGTGTCACTATTATACCAAACATCATTTTCACATTTAATTTTACTTAAAATTGTTTTTAAATTTTTAATTTATTTGTTTTTTATTGTTACATAAACTAGTTAATTTTTTTAAAATTTATATAATTGTTATTTTTACACCAACTAAAACATTAGTATAAAAATTATTGAATTTTACACATTTAAAAAAATGCAATTATTTAAAAAATAAATTCAAATAAAAAACAATATTAAAGTATTAAAGTATGATGTGATAAAATATCAATATAATTTATGATTTTTTTTTTTGTTATGAACAGTATTTTCTATTAACAACTTTAAACAATTTTGAATGAAGTTTAATGCAAAATATAAATTAAAATAAACTTAATTTTGTTAAAAATATTTACTTCAAATATCAATTTTAATAAAAATATTTGTGTACATTTATATGAAAATTAAATTTGGTTTCAATTTGAAGATGGACAAAATTGCACAATTTTTACAAAAATTAAGACTAAATTGAAACAAAAATTAAAATACTGAGACCAAATTGATCATAGGGAGATGACACTAACATAATAATGACACGTGACAAATTTTTAAATTTTTTAAAATTTCAAAAAAATAAATAAAAATTTAAAAAATAAAAAAACTGACACGTGACATCTCATCTAACACTGTTATTACAACACTAACGGAAATGACTTTATTACATTAAATTTTCCAAAATAGGGACCAAATTGAGATAAAAAAATAGAGATACTGGATTGATATTTTACTACGAAAATGAAAACCAAAGATATAATTTAACTATCTCTTAAAATGAAGTGTACTGAACAAATTTTAATGCTGAATTCTATATAACAAAAACACAGATTTTACTTGATTACATTAAGAAAAAAAAAGTTGTTTCACTTTACTTGACAACCATTTAAAATAATCAAAAGAAAAAAATTTCGTAATTGTAAAATAAATAAAAAAAGTAAAAAACAATAAATATAATGTCAAATGAGTATAAAAAAATTTTAAATATCAAAATACCATTATCCTAATAAAAAGATGTTATTAAAAAAGTGGCACAAGTTTAAAATCAAATTCAAATTAAGAATTACTAACATTATAATGTTGTTATATTTCAGTTAAGAAAAAAAATATTTTCAATTAAATATAGTATGGAAGAAATTTAAATTATGTTATAGCATATAAAATGAATTACAAATAAAAGAAATAAGATACGTAATGTTAAAAAAGTAATAAAATCTGAAAATACCCTGAGAGTACTTACAATAACTTTTTACAACTTCTTAGTAAGTGATTTTTTTCTATCTATAGCTTGAATTATTCTTCATATCACACGTTTCTCTCATTATCTTCTTAATTATAAACTGTATTAGTTCTGATAAAAAAAAAGAAAAAAAAAACTTGTTCCAGTGCCACATTGTAGTTGAAATGATAGTTAAATAATTATCAGCGACAGATGAAACAAAGATATATAGAGGCACACACAAACTGTGTACACCACCATATTAATATATGGTCATCAGCACAAACAAAACACTCAGATACAGAGGCCAATGGTTCTCTTAATTCAGCATCTTCAAATCCTGTCCATTCACTATTCCGTTAATTTTACTCCTGCATTAAGCATAATCGTGAAGATTAAAGAAGACTGAGAAATAGTAAGATTTAGTGTACCATGTTATGGACAGAGAACTTACAGTAAGGTAAGATCTTCCACTGTTGGTTATCACCTTTGTTCCACTCCCAGAGGCCTATTGTAGTGCCATCATGCACACCACCAGATTTCTCATCACCTTTAAAAGCATCCACATTGAGATGAATGTTATTCACCATCCTTATCGCTCTGTGCCCATCACCTAGGTCTCCGCTCTCACTCCATAAAATGGACTCGTCAAGGATCTCGGGATTGTAAGCTATAAGCCGAACCTACAAAACAATTATAAAAATTTTCAATGTAAATTACAAAGAAACTGCACTAGTGGAAAATGAACACAGGACATTGGGATCATTCAACCAACTCACAATTCCCATTCCATAATCCCAATTGTAAAAGCAGCAAAGCAATTATCAAGCACAATGACATCAAACAAAAAGAAACACTCCGAAATGAAAGAGTAAACCTTGAGAGAAAGATCTTACTGGATGAGAGCCACCAATGGAATGCTTCAAGGCCTCACCAGTGGCCTTGTTGACCAAAGAGAAAGCAGTGCACCCCTCCTCATCCTTCACCCTCGTGCTGTACTTCTCATCCTTGTACCAATGCTGCATTTCCCAAATACCCAAATAAAATATAAGTAATCTATCACAGAAAAAAATCACATTTTGCGCGAATTGGGGTTGCGAGGGGGACACGAGGAGCTACCTGGTACTCGTTGGAGGGATCGGAGGGTGCGAGAATGACTTGGCCATGACGAATGGTGAGAGAGAAATTGGGCGCAGCTTTGGTGACAACCCTCACGGTGGGTTTGCTCCGGTGGCTGACGTGGGTCACGGTGGTGGTGCTGCTGGGAGCATTGTGAGAAGAAAAATGAGGGGTGTGGTGGTGGGACTCGTGAGCCACGTGGTGAACGGTGGAGGTGGTTCCAGGAGGGGGGTAATCAGCTGCAGTGGGAGCAGGGGAGTACCCGTGGGAGAACCCCTTATCTTCATGATGGTGATAATGATGGTGATGATGGTGATGATGATGATGATGATGATGATGATGATGATGATGATGATGATGATGGTGGTGATGGTGGTGAGAAGGGGGAGCTGAGTGGCCGAAATCCTGCGACACGTGTCCTGGTGGCGGTACGTGAGAGATGTGGAACAAGTTGGTATCGGACTGAGGGGGCGGTGGTTGAGGAGCGCCGTAGAATGGTGGGGGCGGCTGTTGGTGAGGGTTGGGGAAGGTGTTTCCCGGCGGAGGGTAAGCCGTGCGTCGTTCATCGTCGTCGTGGTCGTCACAGCAGTGGTCGGTGTGGCTGTGGGGAAACAACATGGTGGATTCTGCGTTTGGGAATCGGAACTGAGAGAAGAGCGCTTAGTGGTTAAGTTTAGAAATGAAGTGATAAATAGGGTTCGGTTTCTCTAGTGGCAAGATTGATGGTGTGCGTCTGCTGAGTTTCCAAATGCCGTTCCACCTAAGTTGATTAACAAAATATATTTTGTAGCTTTAATCATGAAATGCAAAGGGTGGCGTCTGGTAATGATGAAATTGGAATAAGACAAAGAAATAGACATCGGGAACGTAACTAAAAATTGTTTGCGGCGTGACAAAAACAATGTTGCTCGTTGGAAAGCCGAGAAATGTAAAACATCCTAAAGTTCGAAAACAAACGGGATGAAATGATATTTAAATGTTACAGGGAAGTGAAAAGGCTCTACGAAAAACTCTTCTGGCCCCAAACGTCACTTTCGGTTCTAATGAAGAAAATAGGAACTGATGATTTTAAAAAAAAATTGTGTTCTTTTCGTAGATTTAAAAGTGAAGAAGGACATGGATTTGAGAGATCTCTTCCTACATCACATCTTATTACCACAGTGAGACTGGAGAGTGATCGGAGTAATTTTACACTTATGCTCTTATTATTTTAGTTCTAGAACGTGAGGTTGTTCTATACGACTCTCATTCTTTTTTCCTATCTTTCTCTTCCTTTGAATATTTTTTCGGATTTGTTACCTTTCCACTAGTGTTGGTTGTTGAGAAGAGGGACGGTGGCAACAATAGCGACACACGACGAAGGGTTGACGGTGCGATGGAGGATTTACAGTGCGGCAGAACATTTACGGAGTGGATCTATGCATATCTCTTATTTAGAACCGGATATGTTTTTGTGGGTATTTAATGGAATCAAATCTTTTTTTGCCATAATGGAACGAAACTTGTTCCTTTTTTGTTGGATCCGATTCCAACTTTGTGAAAGACATGCATGATTTCGTTTTAACTGGTTTTGTTTTCATGTAACCTATTCCATTTCTATTTGTGGTATTTTTGGAAATTAAAATATTAAATTTTTAAATCAAATATATTTTAATATTATTTTTTCAATTAATAAATATTATTAATATTTTTATTTATCTAAATATCATTTTATTATATATTTTTAACACCAAGTACAATTAGGTCATTTTACATTTTAATCTATTAAATTTAATTTTTTATTAGTTACATCAGTCAAATCCTTCACAAACTTTCACAAAAATTACTCTCAAATCCACTCCACTATCACCCACAAATCCCTACAAAAGAATAACACAAATCTCATCTTCTAATCAACTCAAATCAATCCTCTTCCTCAAATCATCACTCACATAAGAACACACCCTAAATGATGCATTGGGTCACTCGCTGACGTGGCAGCTATCCTTCATTAATTCCATCAAAATAAATGACAAGTGTAAGGCGACTGTGAACACAGTCCAACTCTCATGTGTTCATTAACACCCGAAGCCTAGTTGTCGACACAAACTCTCCATAGTTCGAGTTCTAGTCTAACTATGGTCGAGTACCACTCCAACTCAGTCTAACTTTTCTCCCATCTAACTAGTGCACACACCACTTTTACGTAGTGTTCCAATGCATGGATCACACTGTTTGCCTTGATTTGCACAAATGGATTTCTGAACAGCCGATTGTTCTTTTGAGGGGATGTGCATTGATTTGCAAGAGCGGATTTGCGGGATGAATTCCATATTTCATCTTCACTGATATACCACGATTTGAAAGTATTATCGTTCATTTTACCAAATTAACCCTACAGGAGGTAATTTTGACCAAGCACGTGAGTGTATACCAGTTGTTGCTACGTCTTTTCCCAACTTCCTTTTCCTGCTCCAAAGATTCTTGTTGCACCTGAAGATTCCTGATACAATTGTAACATCCTTAAGGAATATTACTTTGAAAATTAAAATCGCAAAGTTCAAGACATTGTAAATGTTCGCAATTCAAAGTTATTACGACTATAAAAGCTCAAAATGGCTAATGTTCAAAACATAAAAACATCAAAAACTCGAGTCTTCAAAAGTCCATATGATCCCGCACTCCAGTCTCAAGCGTCTCCTAGCTCACCTGTCAAATCATCTGCTCCCGGATAATAAATCATCCAATCATCGCCACACACACACAGATAGGGTGAGTTATGCATATATAAATACAAATTAAGTATGATACCCTTCCCAAGAAATAAATTTACTGATATGTGTTAACTCCAAATTATCCACCCCTGATCTCATATTCCTTCATGAGTCACATGCATGAAACTAGGTCTTGGGACTTTTACTGTGCTTCCACAAAGCTATCCCTTTCGTGGTCCAACCCTACGAGCCAATCCTGCTCATAGTCCAACTCCACAGACTCCTCGTCTGTAGTACAACATCCAAGCTTACCTAGCTTGGACCTTGGCACGCACGCAATCACCATACTATTGACTCCTCGCCCGATAGTAGCCGACAGGAATAAAACTATTCCTTGCCCATCGTGCGCCCGACGCATGCAATCACCATACTAAGGACTCATCGCCCATTAGTAGCCGACGGGAACCAACTGGTTCCATGCCCATCATGCGTCCCCACCACCAAGGACATCCCAAACCCCTATTGGACTTAGTCCATCAAGCCCAAGCACAAAAGAAGTGAACTTAGTCCTTCAAGTCCACTAATCAAAGCAATAACCAATTATACAGCCACAAAAACCGCCTGACACCACCTAGACATCGCTAGGCGGATTCTGGCAGAAAACCGCCCAACGGCCAACACCCTACCGCCAGGCGCCTGAAACCATACAGGATCCATCCAGCTCCGTTACTGCCTGGCGGACATAACCCCGCCGCCAGGTGCCTCCTGCGAACAGTGACTATTGCCACTAATTTAGGACTCTATCGCCTGGCGGTTTATCCCGCACCGCCAGGCGCTATACCAATAGTGTTGTGCTACTGGTTTTTGGCATCGTTAACAGGTCTTAAGAGACCTCAAACATGTAATTCAATCTTCACGCATCAGATATAACACTTAGCACATAACAAACTGCTAACCACAACAAGTTTAATTAACTCATGCCCAACATTAGATTTTAACAGGCTATATCATGATTTATCTTATTCATTTGTAAAACAGTCAAGAGAGGGTCCTCTTGATACCCACCTTTTTGCTACTGCATAATTTTGGACCATTCACAGTACTCTATTACATTACATCTACAACCCCAAATCGTACCCACTCAATTTCATCATGCACCTACACTCCCTCTATTATTACCTTAAACTTGTCTCCTATTCACAAAGTGCACCAACCTCATTCTCTCATAGTTCAATATTTCATATTACTCCTGCCACCATGACTTATCTTGAATTGCATCTATTTTTACTAAATAACACCAACACTGCAGAGACCATTGTGTATGGAACACTTAACCCACCCAACGCACACACATAATTCTCTTGATTATCATTAAATGACCTACACCTTAAAACGCAAGTTATTGCTCTCTACCACTCATTCTACAGGTATCCCAATCAACCACTCTCATATCGCGAGTTCACCACATATCGCTGTTCTGCTGCTGATGAGCCGCCCGACGGTAGCCTCAGTGTCGCCAGGCGGTGCGTGAAAAGTTGGGTTCCACCCTGATTCCTCTCACACCCAGCAGAACTCTCCAACCACCCTAACATCAATCTTTACCTTAGAACAAACGCAATTTCGCATACACAACACATACAGGATTCATAAGCTAATCATTTTACCACCGATCACGCATAACCAATACAGTCCTCATATCCATAATTATGTCATTCATACCCAATCAACACATGAACCCTAAAATCCCAAATTCATACAATCTCGTTCCACTTCGTCAATTACAGATAACAACTCACAGTATTAAAGAATTTCATATCAAAATAATCATTTCCCAGTATCCCCACATCACGAAAACATCAACATGCGCGAGAGCTGTGCAAGCCAGTCTTCGTCGCCTGGCGGGCAACACTTAGCCGCCAGGCGGTGCATAGCAGGAAACCCAAAAATGGTTCTGGAAGCATGAACCGCCTGGTGGGCCTTCAACGCCGCCAGGCAGTTTTTGGAAATTTCCAGAAATTCGACAGAATCCAACACAAACTCAGAATACACATTGCAATCATCCAATATAGCACGAAAACATACAATTATCATCAAAACACAAGTAAGAGCTCCCCTAACCTGGATTAAAGCTTTCCCTGAGTAATCTTGTACTTCTTTCCTTTGACTCAAAATGGCCTCCCTTGGCTTCTCTCAATTCAGCCCCCACGAATCCACTCACACTCTCAATTTCTCATTGAAATTCGCACTCCTCTGTCTACCTCACAATAATCTTTCCAGAAACCTTTCTCCTCTCTCACAATTAGCTTTTTAGTGGTGTTTTAATGGTGGTTTAAGGCCCTAAAACGAAAATTGCATTAAGAAGTGGTGTAATGGCCATTCAAGCTCCCTTAATTAGATTATTTTTCCAACTACCCTTCACTGCTATTTCTGATATGGTTTCCCTTAACCCTTCAACTTCAAATGAAAACTAAAAATGGCAAAAATAGAGTTTCATTTGGGTCTTCCAAGGTTGGAACCCACACCCATGCACATACCAAACCAATGCCAAACCATTCAACCAATCCAGATTTCATGCTAACCAATATGATTCAATGATTATAACACTCCACAACATGATTAATATATATATAAAATAATACTAAGTTAATAGCACACAAAATGGCATAAATAGGACTCGAACCCAAGTCCTCTCACACAATTAAAGTACTCTCAACCACTTAAGCTAGTACTTTTCCACGTCATAACATTCCGCATTTATTACCTTAAAGGTTCCTTTTTACCCGCATTAATTAAATAATTAATTAACTAACTATTTAATTTTTCTCGGGTCTTACAACAATCATATTCAAGATTCCCATTTGAATTTGTTTGGGTTGGTTGGGTTTGAAGTTTGCCACTAAATGGGAAGCTTTGCGCGTGTGTGATTGTGAATGTTCCTAAAAGGGTTTGGAGCTGACATTCCCATCCTTGTCTCTCATTCAAGTTCGAAGGTGAGTGGTGGTGTTATTTGAAGGTGAACTAAATATGAAATAGCAACAAGAACTGGTGTGAGTGAAGTAGTGTGTAAGTGTCAAGAATGGAAGATGTTTGGGTGTGGGTGTGTGTGTGAACCAGTGTGGGGTGGGAAGATTGGGTGGTGTGTGAGTGGGAGTGGTGCTTTGTGAGTGGTTGCATACCTATTACATAACCGGTGCAGTGATGTGTGTGTGTGGCACTAGTTACGTAACCAGTGTTGGTGTAATGTTGAGAGTGACACTGGTTACGTAACCAGTGTTGTGTAGTGTGCGTATAATAATATTTATATAAATATATATAATTAAATAATAATAATAATAATAATAATAATAAATATATATATATATATATATATATAGAAATTAAATATAATAATAAATAATAAAATATAATATATATAATAATTAATAATAATATTAATTATTAATAATTTTTTAAATAATAGTAATTATTATAAAAATAATAATAATAATTTAATGTAATTTGTTAATTTTTTTATTAAAATTTATAAAATAATATTTTTTAAAATTTAATATTTTTAACTAATCAAAAAATCATTTCTTTTATTCTTACCATCAAGAGTACTTTAGTAATATTCAAATTCTATCTATTAAAAGTTTTTTTTAATCTATTACATCACTCAAATTACTCACTAACTTTCTTAGAATTCATCTCCAAATTCACTGACTTTACCATCTAAATCCACTAAAAAAAATATACATATTTATCTACTCAAATCCACACAAATCTATCTTCACCCTCTCTTCCAAATCTATCCTACTAAAGAAACACACCCCTAATTTCGTTCACTCGTACATAATTCTCATAACATGATAAAAATCACATAATAATATTTCCATAATATGTCTTAATTACCCATAATAAATGCAGCCGTAATAAACCCTAGTTGTGATTATACAACTTTATAAATATTATATTCCCATTAATATAATTGTCAGCATATTGTATCATAAACTAATTGATTTATGATAATTAATGCATATATTTGGTAACAATAAATATAATGACCAATATCATGCCAATCAACAATATTATCAATCTCAATTTATATTTTAGGTTTATTTTCGTCTAGAAGAATATTTTTACGTGAAATGTTATACTTTTTTCTTATCTATTCACATTTTATAAATGGTTTAAATATATTTTTAGTCCCTAAACTTTGACATGAAATTAAAATTCGTTAATATTCCAAAATTTTAATATAATTTAGTTTTCAAACTTTAAACATGAATGGGTATACTCTTTCTAACCTAATTGCGTTAAATTTTTTTAACATATCAAACGACGTTTCCGACTATATTTTGATGTTTATACCATTTGACACATACTATCTCATATGTCAGCTTTAAATGTCATTTAATATGTAAAAACAATTAAAATTGTAGGTTAAAATTACTATATTTATTTATTTTTAAAGTCTGAGGACTAAAATGAATCAAAGTTTTGAATAAAGACAAATTTCAATTTTGCATTCAAGTTTAGGGACTAAAAATATATTTAACCCATTATAAATTTACTCATGCTCTTACTCCAAACAAGAAAATTTTGGTAATAGTCCAAACCATTCATAAGCATCAACGCAAATATTATTAAAACATTTGTAGCGCCCATGTAAATAAGTAGCTCTAATGGGAATTTGATAAAATATAGAATAAAAATACACAAACAAGAACTAGTCCAAATGAAAAAGCAGAAAAAATCGGATTCGTAAAGATACAACTCCTAGACTTCCTAATATGAGACATGATCCAAGAAAAATTAAAATAAAATCATGTAGCAACATTAGAGAATCTTCTGCACGTGGATCTTCCCTTTATCCTATCGCGAACTTGTGATCCAGTCCTTCCTCGTCATTTCAAAAGTTTCAAGTTCTTTTTGGTAAGAATAAGTTGGAAGCCCAAAACATCTTTAAGTGAGTCAACCTACTAACCCACCAACCCGTTGTGGATCGAGTCGAGTTACAAAATTTTTGACACACCAAAAAGTAAGTAGAGTTAAACTAATTAATTTTTTGTTCAACCCATGGTGAGTTAACTCACTTTGACACTAATAATATATAAAAAGTATTAATAAACTATTGTGAATTACTATTGTGTTTGTGAATTAAGTAATGTTTAGAATGAATAAACTATTGTGTTTACGAGAAGTGACTTATTAAAAAGTAATAATGAGTTTTAAAAGTTTTTTTTTTTATTGTGAGAGAGTTAGTTAATGATAAATCTGGTGAGATACTGATGTATTTTTTTTCATAATAAATATTTTTTACTTATGTGTGCAATGTAATGTTATCATGAGTTTGATGTCATCTTTTATATTTTTCTTTATATTTAATAAAATTTTCATATAACAATAGTAGTACCATGAGACTATTTAGATAAGTGAGTTAAGCCTCATATTATTGTTTAAATCACAAAAATCTTTAATTTGTGTTTGTTACTCAAATTTGTATATGTTTTGTTTATTTCTTTAATTAATTCATAGACCTTATATGTTCATTTAAGTCATCATTAATAATTAATTACACCATTAAAATACACAAAATTCACATTTAAAATTAAGAATTTGGTTTACAATTGTAGATTTTTAAGTCTAGAAACAAATATATATATATATATATATATATATATATATATATATATATATATATATATATAACTCACATCACAAAATAAAAAATTGTAATTATAATTTTTTAGTAATTATGCTCAAATTTTGGCCAATTAAATCATATAAATCAAACATCACAAAATATTGTATTTGATTACATGTTTTTGTAATCGATTACAAGATGAAGTTTTTGTATGTTTGTTGGATAAGTTAAGAAGATATTATCGTGGCGTAAAAGGATTAATTAATAGTGAGATAAAACAAGACAAAATTGTAAGAAAAAGTTATTGAAATTACAAAGCAACCCAATTCATTGGCGAAATGGACATTGGCTTACATGACGACCTTTAGTACAATAGTAAGAATATTTTTTTGGTTTATCTAGAATTGGTTGATCCATTTCGTTATGGATTCTTGTAGTAGTTGGTTGTCCGAAAGCCTTACGTTTGAGGGTCTGGAATGAAATTTGGACTTGTATAGGTTGACCAATAGTCCTCATTTCGCAGTGGATGGAATTGGACTTCATAAGCCTTATATATGGTATGGAGACTATAAACAGGATTGATAAAATTCACAAGCGGCAGATGAGAAAAAGAACAAACAGCTATGATGTGATGACATGGCAGACGATTTGCTTAAAAGTGGCCACAATCACTAATATTTTAATCCGACATCGAATGAGATTGGTTTTGGCTGATATCGGTGGGGGATCAATACCTCTTACACCTCGAATTCAAAATTCTCGCGATGTAGAGATAAACATGACAAATTGCTGATTTCTACTTATTTTGTTGAAGTACGGGAGTTATGTCTTCTGGATATTGATGACCTGCTCTTAACATAGAGTTAGCCTCCAAGCCTCGTTCAACAAACCACGAATTTGTGTTTCTGAAGGATTTTTTCAATAGTGTAGAGATAGGTAAGGATCGAGCCCCCTTAAGCACTAAGCCAAGTTTGTCGTCATGTGGTCGTACCTCCGACCCATATCATAAGCCTGAGACACTTGTGTAGGGAAATTTTATCTATCCAAGCTACCGCCTACGGGAATTGAGACCTCATTGCAGAAAGTTTTGCTTGGACAATGGGTTGCTTGACTTCGTAGGTTGTGAAAATGAAATGACATAGTAAATGAAATAAGATTTGGTTAGAAATATAAATTGAATAGATATGGAAGCAATGGTAAGAAAATGTATTAACGAAATCTTTCTTTAGGTTAGCAATTTTAAACCTGTTGTTGAAGTTGGAACCCATATAACGTATGTAGTAGACTGAGTGAAGATTATCTGGTTCCCTAATCAACTTCTTTTGAGCGCAAGGCTAACAAAATGCCTTTGCCTCTATTTGTTATCACATAGAGATTTGGTTGAGGAGTTACATGCTTTCGTAGTAGTTGAAAGAACTAAATCAGTGTCTCCTTTGTCTCACCTTCTATTATGGCAAAGGAAATATGTTTCTATTTCCATCTTAAGCAATTGCAATTAGCAAGGTGGCATGATATCTATCGGTTAAGAATGTTCCATCTACTTGAACAACAAGTTTACAATATTTGAACCCTTCAATGGATTGTCTAAATCCCCATAAACAACATTCCAGAATGTAGTAGGATGTGTCATCCTCACAATCAACATTAACTAGAGGACAAGAGTATTGAAAAATTGTCCAAAGATTAGTTTCCTAGACAACTTGTAATCATTTGGGAAGGTCATTATAGGATTGCTCCCAGTTGTCAAACTACATTGCAATTGCTTTTTCCTTTGCTAACCATGCTTTTCTGTATGAGACAATATAGCCATAATTACTTTTAATGTTTGTAATCAAGCTTTTAATGTGAATGTTTGGGCTGGTCCGCACTAAATGGAGCACAATCGAAGCTATTTAAGTGAAATCAAGATTGTAGTGATCTTGGAAAATTAATGTAGAGAAACAAGTATGAGGTGCCTCAATGGACTTGATCTCTCAGTTATATATGACTTTGCTGTAACCGGCCCTTAAACGTCATTGATAACCATTATTATAATTGATGCATCGTTCTACGTATATATAGGGCTTGGATTCCACAACCATGAAGGTCTACCCATTGGTGATGTGGTAGTGGTTTATTCCAGACACGATTTCGTCTTTTGAATCGAAGTGCATGCATTCCTCCAGTTGAATTTTTAAATTTGGATTGTACTGAATTGAAGGTGTTTAAACATCTTCTTGGTCGTATGGCATGTCTTCAAAATCATCATCAAAACTAAAGTCGTCTATAATGTCTCAAATCACAAGTAGGTCCTTAATTTGGTGTAAGGAAGAGGAGCCTCCAAAGTTCCAAGAACTCATGATGAATTTGATGTGAAAATGGATTGTAGCAGAAATGGTCTTAAATTGTTATGCATTGTTGAATAAAAAGGAAGATACGAGGTTAGATCATGGTGGTGGCATGTATAAATAAGGAGTATATGGAGGTTTGGAAGGAAAAATAGGTGCTAAGCTAAAAACATCCACCCCCACATGTTTTCCACTTAGTAATTGTCAACCCCCAAAATGTTTCAACCAGGACCACCTAGGTGGGCAACAAGGAACTACATGAAATGGTTCAACTAGGACCGCCTGGGTAGGTGACATGGAATTACGTGAAATGGTTCTACCAGAACCACCTGGGTAGGTAGGGAACTACGTGAAATGGTTCAACCAAGACCATTTGGGTAGGGGGCATGGAACTGCATGAAATGGTTCAACCATGACTATCTGGGTGAGGGGTAGGGAATTGCGTGAAAATGTCCAACTAGGACCGTCTGGTTAGGGGCAGGGTTCTGCTTGAAATGGTTCACCCATGATCGCTTGGGTAGGCGCCAGGGAACTGTGTAAAATGGTTCAACCAAGACTGCATTAGTAGGCGACAAAGAACTGCGTGAAATGGTTCAACCAGGACCGCCTAGATATGCGACATGGAACTTCGTGAAGTTGTTCAACTAGGACCACTTGGGTAGGCGGTAGGGAACTGCGTGAGAAACTTTAAATTTACAAGTTGTAAGCAAATAGTCAAAGATATTTAGTAGTAGTAGTAACCTCTCATTTTATTCATCTAGTGCCTCGTTAAACCCTTCTTGATATAGTCAACACAATGTGTCTCCAGAGTTGACCAAAATTAACCATCTTAAAGTACTTGTGTTGTCATTGTTCTTGCACCAAAATGATACCTATAGATGCCATCATGCAATTTGTGTAGGACCTAGTCGGCTTGTTCTACTCTAACACACTTGAATAGTGGCCGACTATATCCTCTTCTAAACAACTCATCGCCAATTATTCTTAGGGACCGAATATATTATGTGGGGACTCTGAAAGCACAGTTGACCTTCAACTTCCAGGTACTCGTCCTCCCAACTCTAGGTAGGCTTGTACCTACAGAAGATTATCTACCGACGCTTAATTTAGCCAAGTGCGTCATCAAAAAATTAATGTTATGATTAATGAAAACGTAATTATTTATCTCGTGTAACGTTTTATAATCTTTACCTGGGTGGACCTGAACCAAGAGACCCAATTAACTAAGAGACTCTAACTATGGGACTCAATTACCTATGGACTTAATTATCTGATAAGTCTAATTACATGTGGACCTAATTACTTGATACATTGTTACCTTAGTTGGGTAAGAAAGGACTCGATACATGTCGGCCTAGTAGACCGATATGTACTAGACTAAAGGCGATTCTTGCCAAATCTAATGGTGACATGGTCATATAGTATATAATTGGTTAAATTATATTTTTAGTCCCCATTTTCGTAGCAAAATTTGAATTTGGTCCCTCAATTGTTTTTTATCTCAATCTAGTCCTTATTTTGGGAAATTTGATCCAATCAAGTCCTTTCCGTTAGTGGTGTAGTAACGGTGTTAAATGGGGTTTCACGTGTCACCTTCTGGATTTTTTGAATGTTTTTATTTTTTATATATTTTTTAAAAATTTTTAAAAAAATAAAAATTTGCCACGTGTCAAGCTGACTTTGTGCCACGTGGCAGTGACAGTGTCACGTGTCACTATTATGGGAGGTGTCATTTTCTCATTCTCAATTTGGTCCCTGTATTTTAATTTTTGACTCAATTTAGTCTCAATTTTTGTAAAAACTATGCAATTTCGTCCCCTTCCAAATTGAAACAAAAATTATAAAATTTTATACAAATATTTTTATTAAATTTGATTTTTTTATTCAAATTGATATTTTTATTATATATTTTCAATAAAACTAAGTTTATTTAAATTTGTTTCACATTCGACTTTACTTAAAATTGTTTTCAAATTTTAAATTTATTTGTTTTTTATTGTTACATAAACTATTTAATTTTTCTTAAATTATATAATTGTTATTTTTATACCAACTAAAACATTTGTATAGAAATTATTGAATTTTACACATTTTAAAAATATACAATTATTTAAAATATAAATTCTAATAAAAAATAATATTAAAGTGTAATATAATAAAATATCAATATAACTTATAAATTTTTTTATTAGCATTATTTTCTATTAACAAGTTTAAAACAATTTTAAATAAAGTTTAATGTAAAATATAAATTAAAATAAACTTAATCTTGTTAAAAATATTTACTTGAAATATCAATTTTGATAGAAATATTTGTGCATATTTATATAGAAATTAAATTTGGTTTCAATTTGGAGAGGGACAAAATTGTACAATTTTTACAAAAATTGGGACTAAATTGAAACAAAAATTAAAATATATGGACCAAATTGAGAATGAGAAAATGACACATCCCATAATAGTGACATGTGGCACTGTCACGTGGCACGATGTCAGCTTGACACGTGACAAAATTTTAATTTTTTTAAAATTTTTAAAAAAGTAATTAAAAAATTCAAAAAAATTCAAAAAATCCAGAAGCTGACACGTGACACCCCATTTAACACCGTTACTATACCACTAACAGAAATGACTTGATTGGATCAAATTTCTCACAATAGGGACCAGATTGAGATAAAAAACAATTGAGGAACCAAATTCAAATTTTGTTACGAAAATGGGGACTAAAAGTATAATTTAACCTATATAATTAATAATTAATTACGAAAATGGGGACTAAAAGTATAATTTAACCTATATAATTAATAATTAATTAACTCATAATGACATTTAATAATTATTATCTCTTTAAATGAAGTGAAGTGAATGAAATGAAAATAAATATGCAAAGAGAACATAGGAGAGAAGTGTAAGATTTTGCAAATTTTGACAAACGGTGGTTAATGACGGAATTCCGGTGACTCGCTGTTGATTGTTGAATTGCTGAACAAGTTGGAATATATGTTCAATCAAAGCCGAATGATATTTACTTGTTATATATATATATATATATATATATATATATATATATATATATATAAAAATAGTCCTTTAAAAATATATTATGAAAAAAGTGGCTTAAGTTTAAAATCAAATTCAAATTAAGAATTTCTAACATTATAATGTTATATTTAAATATTTTCAATTAAATATAATATGGAAGAAATTTAAAATATGTAATAGCATATACAAAGAATTAAAAATAAAAGAAATAAGATCTTTAATGTTATAAAAGTCATATAAATTTAAAAATACCCTGAAAGTACTCCTATTCAAGTAAAAATTCAAATATAATATATTTCAAAATAATAGCATACATACACCAACTTTTTACAACTTCTTAATAAGTAATTTTTTCTCTCTATCTATCGCTTGAATTATTCATCTTATCACACGTTTCTCTCATTAACTTCTTACAACTTCTTAATATAAACTGTTCAAATTGTTCAACTGCCTCAACGAGCAACTTAAAATACAAAAGAAATTTTAAGACATAATCAAACATTGAAAGAAGCTCATGATGATGGTTAGCCACATTGTACTTGCAATGTTAGTTAAATAGTCATCAGTGACAGATGAAACAAAGATATATAAAGAGGTACATGAACTGTATACACCACAAATATCAATATATGGTAATCAGCACAATAAACCAGTGTCACATGTACGCAGTAGTAATAGATAAACACACACTTTATTCAATTAAAAAAGCTGATTGCATCGCATAGTAGCAGTAAATGCACCAGATCATTCATATTCTAGATAACACCCGCAAGGAAAATATTCAAAGCACAAACCACTCAGATACAAGGCCAATGGTCCTCTTAACTCAGCATCTTCAAAGCCACTCCACTCCTGCATTAAGCATTATCGTAAAGATTAAAGAAAAATGAGAAACAGTAAGATTTAGTTTATTATGTTATATGGATAGAGAACTTACAGTAAGGTAAGATCTTCCACTGCTGGTTATCACCTTTGTTCCAGTCCCAGAGGACAATTGTAGTGCCATCATGCACACCTCCAGATTTCTTATCACCTTGAAAAGCATCCACATTAAGATGAACGTTATTCACCATCCTTATAGCTCTGTGCCCATCACCTAGGTCTCTGCTCTCAGTCCATAAAATAGACTCGTCAAGGTACTCTGGATTGTAAGCTATCAGCCGAACCTACAAAACAATTATAAAATTTTTCAATGTACACAGGATTGTTTTACTGTTGCTCTTGATTACACTTTTTATTTCTTTCTATTCACTTTGAAGTTTAACCCATTTTATGTTCATGTGAATCATGTCAGTGAAAAGGAAATAGACAAACCAACAAAAGGTTTACCCAAGAAGTCGCATTGCAGCTACCCCAATGCAAACAGTTTTGAAATTTGCCCATCAGAACAACACACCAACGCATCTTTATCTTAAAAGCATAAAGCTCCAACCCTGTCATTATTAAAGCCATTGACAAAATGTCCTAGCTTCACTATTCTGATTTTAGCGTTATTATGATACATATTCACTCTCAGTTCCATCTGATTTCCAACTCATTTTTCTCGTGTCTCTCTGTTCACCTTCCATTATATCATTTACCAACTCCATCATTTTCTTTTCTCTTTACTTTTTCTTTTTAGCACTCATTCCCTTTCATCCACCCATAAACCCCATTTTTGGTATGTACATTAGCCATTTATTGGAAGCAGAAAAGCTAGTAAAGCAGTCATGTTGTTACTACAGTAAATACATACTCAGTAGTAACAAAAAACCAAGATCACAGACTGGTATCCACTTTCACTAACACACATCACATTCAATGGATCACACAAATTTCCTGCAATCAGGAATTTAACACACAGAGTCGCTAATAACTGTAACCCGTTTGGATGAAAATCAAACGGATCCCATCATAACCCATAAATAAAACTAAAATTGTTCATCTGAAATTTAATCCGTCCAATCCTCATCCAGTGGTGCTGATCCCCAATTGCGCCAATGCACTGAACATTGGGATCATTCAACCAACACACAATTCCCATTCCATATTCCAAATTGTAAAACCAGCAAAGCAATTATCAAGCACAATGACATCAAACAAAAAGAAACACTCCGAAATGAAAGAGTAAACCTTGAGAGAAAGATCTTACTGGATGAGAGCCACCAATGGAATGCTTCAAGGCCTCACCAGTGGCCTTGTTGACCAAAGAGAAAGCGGGGCACCCCTCTTCATCCTTCACCCTTGTGCTGTACTTCTCATCCTTGTACCAATGCTGCATTTCACAAATACTCAAATAAAAAATAATTAATCTATCACAGAAAAAAAATCACATTTTGCGCGAATTGGGGTTGCGAGGGAGACACGAGGAGCTACCTGGTACTCATTGGAGGGATCGGAGGGTGCGAGAATGACTTGGCCATGACGAATGGTGAGAGAGAAATCGGGCGCAGCTTTGGTGACAACCCTCACTGTAGGTTTGCTCCGGAGACCGGTGTTCGTCTGGTGGCTGACGTGGGTCACAGTGGTGGTGCTGCTGGGAGCGTTGTGAGAAGAGAAATGAGGGGTGTGGTGGTGGGACTCGTGAGCCACGTGGTGAACGGTGGAGGTGGTTCCAGGAGGGGGGTAATCAGCTGCATCGAGAGCAGGGGAGTACCCGTGGGAGTACCCGTGATCGGCTTCATGATGATGATGGTGGTGGTGATGATGAGAAGGGGGAGCTGAGTAGCCGAAATCCTGCGACACGTGTCCTGGTGGCGGCACGTGAGAGGTGTGGAACACGTTGGTCTCGGGCTCAGGGGGTGGTGGTTGAGGAGCGCCGTAGAATGGTGGGGGCGGCTGTTGGTGAGGGTTGGGGAAGGTGTTTCCCGGCGGAGGGTAAGCGGTACGTCGTTCGTCGTCGTCGTCGTCTCTGCGGTGGTGGGTGTGGCTGAAGGGAAACGACATGGTGGATTCTGAGTTTGGGAATCGGAACTGAGAGAAGAGTGCTTAGTGGTTAAGTTTAGTTTGGTCGATACGATTAATGTTAGAAATGAACAGTTAAATAGTGTGGGCCGGGCCCACACCGCATCGATATATCACTGGTAGTTGGATACGTGGCACGGTTTCGGTTCGTGTGGGGCGATTTTCTTTTCTGCATCTTTCGATGAGCTATGTCATCAGATTCTGATTATTAGTAATAAATTGAACAACAGTTACGTGTGAACCGGTAGATATACGACTTCAAATAAATAATTGTTTTTGGAGTAGAAGCTATACTAAATTAAAATAATCTTAAAGGTTCTTTTAATTAATTAATTAATTACTTGGTCATAGATTATTATCTTTAATTAACTGAAATTATCGAAAAGATTATTTCAACACGACATTTTTTATGTTTATTTAATATTTGTAATCGGTGCATTATTTTAGTCATTAAAATAGTGGTTTTTAATCTATGTGTTATTTTTTTTCAAGAGATTTAAGGATGAGAATGAATAAATTTGGAATGAGATTTGAGAGTGATCGGTTGATACGATAAATAAATAAAAAAGTTTTAATAGATTAAAATATAAAAATATTATTTTGCCCTAAAGATAAAAAATAATATATTATTATTATTTATTTTTATTATAAATATTATTATTATATATATAATAATATTATTATAATTATTATTATTATATATATATATATATAATATTATTATTTATTATTTTTATAAAACCAATGCATATATAAAATTTTGATTTTTAACGTCAATAATGGTGTGGTTTAGTGGCGATTTTAACCGCCACTATTTTTATTTTTGTCGATTAATCAACTGACATAGAATTTAGCGCCACAAAAGTCTCATAACGTCGGTTTAATACAATTGTCAGAATAACTGTTGTTAAGATTATTAAAGTCAGTTTTAACCGCCACTAAATTTTAAGAAAGAAGTCATCTAATATTTAGCAGCAGTTATAATCGCCAATAAAATCCTAACTATTTAAAAAAAAAAATCTAATATTTAACGGCAGTTGTAACTGCCAGCAAAATCAAAATTAAAAAAAATTATATAATATTTAGCGACGGTTATAACTGCCAGCAAAATTATAATTATTTTTTAAAAAATTAATCTAATATTTAGGGCCAGTTATAACCATCGCATTAAAATTATATTTAAAAAAAAACATTTAATATTTAGATGTAGTGATAATCTACAAAGCCAGGGTAATATGCAAAATATATAGGTAATCAGATAAGGAAAACTTCACTGAATGTGGCAATACTACAATAGCCACTCACAACCAACCAGAGATTGCCTAGCTCTCATCCTCCCCCACCCCAATCTTCCTAACGAAAATTCCACTTTGACCCTTTATCCATGTAGGAGTGGTTAACAAATGGTGAAAACAATAATTATCAAGCCAAATCTTTGTATAGGAAAGCAAGCCAAATCTTTGTATAGGAAAGCCATGAGGACAAAGCATGTGACAGAGAAGTATACCAAACAGAATCACTCATTAACATTAAAAAACATTCTTTTCTGAAAATTACGAAGCCTGCCTGCAGATACTTCTTAGCAATAAATAATGAGATCCAACAACCAGTAATAATTCAACTACAATTAACGTAATATGGTAACTTTTAAAAAGGAATTAAAATATTCATCAATTACAGAAATGTGTAAAAGGTGTAATACAAATATTGAGATCCTAACCAGTATTTGCGAAGCACATATTTCCCACAAATCTTGAGGTTCCTAATTGAACTATTATCATCTTCCTGCTTAGTTGACCAAAAAACTATTGGGTACAAATCATCGAAGCTCACATGAAATTCAGCAGTACGCTTCCGACATATGAAAAGAAATCTAGAACATGAAAATTTTGACATTAAATACTGAGCAAAGAAAGGATCATGCATATTAGTAAAAGCTTTGTCTTACCTCCTAGAATAGAAGGATGATGAGCTACCAAAGGCTAGAGGAACTTGATGATTGAAGCGCAAGTTTCTAGTTTCTTCATCTGCCAAACATAAAGCATTTGAAGTACCACCCACATCAATAAGCACAAAAAGACCAATAAGAAAAATAGATAATCTACCTTGTGCTCTAAGAAGATGTCAAAAGTTGTAGAAGTTGCCTCTTCTACATCATAGATTACTTTGGCAATCTTTCTAAGTCATGAATACCATAAACATCAATATCTTCAAATATAAAATGAAAGGAAATCAAACATGTGGGCGTGTGAAGAAATGGACCTGTCCAGGATCTGAGACATTAGATGAAAAAAGCTCATTTTGAAATTTTGATCATCCAGACCAAACGAACTGCAACATTATGAACATTGCACATACAACTTCCATCATATTAAAGTAAATTATATTATGATAAGTTTCAACATCCATCATATTTAACCTCATAATTTTAGGCTGCAGCAATTAGAACATTGATTTTTCCATACTGCCTAGTGCCTAGTTTGTAATCATTATATGTATACAGAATTGATATTCCAAATTTAATTATAGCATCTAGCTTTAATAAGGTTGGTGCATGCATGTGCTATCGTTCAATAAAGAGCAAACATTGCAAAGTTTTAACCTAGGTGGTTTGTGAATTGAAATAAGCTCCAAGAACGGTATAACAATATTGACATCTATTTTATAAAGAAATGTTTTAAGGAGAGAAATAATGAGCCTACCTTGTGTATAAACACCAGGGTTTGAATGATATTTCAATGGTTTACAGGCACAAATACCTCTGGTTTCTTAATATAATGCTTTGAGTGGTGACCATATAAAATGGCAAATGCTCCATGTGCATCAATGGCTCACTAAAATACAAGAATGGGAACCCTATTGCGGCCTCATGGCAGCTTGTGTTGCGGCCTCATGGCAGCTTGCTTACTTTCCACATGTTGATATGATACTAAACTTTAACCAGAAGATATATATTTTTTGCAGAAATGACATACCATATTTCAATGGCTCAAAGTTTGTCATACTTTCATAAATTTTTGCAGAAACTACAAGATCATGGAGAAGAGAATACCACCTATCATGTACCTTTGATATTATATTTTCGAGAAAATTGCATTGCACCTTTGACAAGTGACTCTAGCGAGGCACCAACCTATAAATTAAAAACTAAACATTAACTTAAACACTAAAACACAAATCCTCAACTATTCTCCAAAAATAAAAAGAAAAACTGTTTGTTCTACTTAACACTGCAATACAATTTTTCTGAAAGAACCAACAATTTCTAGCACCTAATAATAAGCACTCACCCCCAACTAAAGATCTCAACTTCTAAAATTTCCCGTCACCACGTGCTCCAGTTCCTCACCAACGTCATTCAGCTTCTCAAATGAAAAACACTACTATTCTCCAGTGACTAATTTTTAATTAAAAAAAAGCCTCGACGAAAAACAATAAACAATGTAGACGTGAATTCCACGGTTTGGTTTACATACGATTACTATTATTTGTAAGAGAAATTTTGAGGGTATTGATATACATGCAACAAAAAAAGTATA
>Ga0214543_1004948_pt1 | contig 24944 bp, 19 predicted proteins | sample CNSS2metaG_FD_160094 | JGI IMG/M metagenome (GOLD analysis project Ga0214543, IMG submission 160094) | Root nodule microbial communities from cowpea collected in UCLA plant growth center, Los Angeles, California, USA - CNSS2 | ecosystem: Host-associated > Plants > Roots > Nodule | place: USA... | reverse complement strand
GCTTCCCCACGCGCCGTCAGCCGCCAATGCTTCAGGAACCAATTCATAAAGATGTTGGCAAGCAGTGGACGACGATCTCCGCATCCCTCTAGCCGGTGTCCCATTGCCCCGACCTAGTTCGAGCGCTGGCGGCAGAAGGCGCTTGAGGCGGTGGCCGGTTGTTTTCTCGTCGAGCCAAGGCGGGACTGCTGCCCTCGCTCCTACGGAGCGATCGTGGGTGTTTCATGCGCAATCGTGACCTTGTCTCCGACAGCTTCCTGACACTGACAGCGGTCGGTCTGGTGGTGCTCTGCTCGAGCCTGCTCGCCTTTGCGTTCACTTGAAGCGAACGCGCTCGCTGCGTTTCGCGCCTTGACCAAGCTAAGTGCTTGGCGGCTCGCAAGCCCAGCAGCACGGTGCCTGACACTGAACGCCGGTTGCCGTCCGCCTCGGTAAGGCCGATCGAGGTGTTTCGAGACCAGCCCCTCAGAACAGGTCTGGCCCGCGTTGGGATCAATTTTAAAGACATTGTCGAGGTTAACACTAACTCCGCCTCGTCGGCGCGCGCACAACGCCATTCTTGTTAGAGCGATCCAGAAGATGGATTGCAGTGCGGCTCGCACTCAAACTGGAAGTGAAATGCGACAATTATCCTAGCGCTGCTAGGGAGCGCAATCAGCGCCCCAAGAAGGTGGAGGGCGCTTTTTAGTGCAGGCTAGTGCAGTACTCGAGCGGCTTCGGCGAGCCGGACCTTTTCTCTCAGCTCATCAAGGTCTTCGATCTCGTCGAGCAATCTCACGAGCTTCCGAGCGATATGTGTCAAATCGGGCTTTGGGCGCCGGATAATGCGACTACGCTGTCCCATCGGTGCACGCCTCCATGCTGCGGGACGTGCAATTGGCAAGGAGCGTGCCACCCCATGAAGGGGATGGATGCGACGCGCCGCGGAAGGCCGGGGCGGAAGCTGCCGCTTAGATGGGCTCGCGGGCTCGAGCGAGCTCGCATACAGTTGAGCTGCGGGCCGGCACCCCCGGTTGCAATCTACAGTCCAAACCAACTCACCCGCCGGCTCACGCTGGCGGGCTTCTCTCTCGCGGCTCTCTCAGACGACCCGTTTAATGGGTTGATAACTGGGAGGATCGCAATGCACAAAATGATCACGGCGGGAGTTCTGACTGCCGCGCTCATCCTTGCGGCCTGTGGCAGAGAGCCTGGACCTAAAGGTGATCCAGGGCCGCAGGGGCCGGCCGGCCCGCAGGGGGCCCAAGGGATTCAGGGGGTGCCGGGCCCAGCCGGTGCGCAAGGACACAAGGACCGCAGGGGCCAAAAGGTGAGAAGGGAGACAAGGGCGATCCGGGGACGGTCAACATCCGCGCAGTGCAAGCTGATGGCGCCGTCAATTGCAACAACAGCGAAACGCTAGTGTCGGTGTTCTGTCCAAGCGGAGGCGCCGCCGACGGAGCGAAATGCGGGACGTCGCCGACAGTCGGGCTTTGTTTGAAGAAGTGAGTGCTCAGGCCCGCCGGTTCACGCTGGCGGGCCTAGCCGGTTGGGAGAACCGTCACTGTCGGCGCGAACCGTTCTGAGAATGTTGCGGCCTTTGCATCCCGTGCTGCGGAAAGGGCGGCCGAAATAAACGCGGAACATCCGATGGTTGCCAGCGCCAGGAGAGCCGCACCGAAAATCAGGCTACGCATTCCACCCTCCTCTATGGGCGTTACGATCACAGGTTCGGATTGCATTGTTTCAGTTTCGCTTCGTTGGGCGCCTAAAATGGCTTCGTACACGCGGCCGTGAATACGCTGAACCAGAAGCCTTCGATCGCCTCGTTCGACATCGACCTCGCCGCCGTCAAGGATGTGATCCTGACGCATTTGCATTACGACCATGCCGGCAATTTCGACCGGTTTTCAAATGCGCGGTTTCATCTTCAGGAGCGCGAGCTCGCCTACGCCAGCGGGCGTTACGTGCAATATCCACGGCTGTCGCATTCCTTCGAGGTCGAGGATGTCTGCGGGATCGTGCGGCTGAACTATGCGCGCAGGGTGCTGTTCTACGACGGCGACGCGGAGATTGCGCCGGGATTGACGGTCCATGCCGCGGGCGGACATTCCGCCGGCCTTCAGTTCGTCCGGGTCAACACGCGCCGCGGCCCTGTCGTGCTCGCCTCCGACGTCAGTCATTTCACCGAGAACATGACCAGCGAGCGCCCGTTCACGACCGCCCTTCATGTCGGCGACATGCTGGCGGGTTTCGACAAGCTCCGCGCTGTCGCACCCGACGGGGACCACATCGTGCCCGGTCACGATCCGCTCGTCATGAAGCTCTATCCGGCACGGAGCCCGGACCTCAGCGGTGTCGCCGTCCGCCTCGACGTCGCGCCGTCCGTGGGTGTTCATTCCTGAGACGGCCGGTGGGCGACGGCGTAACCTGGGCTTGGAATATCGATTTTCTAAGCCGTCGTGCCCGGTTCGAACAAGCCTGCTGGCTATTCCGTCCGGGTAGGGAACGGCTCATACGCGGCTCATGGATTTACGCAAAGCGTCGACCAGTAGCCAAAATTGAGCGTTCGTCGTGTTTTTCCGCTGTCGCCTTGTGTTGATCCCGAACAAGCTTCTACGATAGCTCGTTCCCATCTCGAGTTGGGCGCAGCCGCCAATTCTTGTCTTGTTTGCGATGTTGCTTGGGAGACTGCCGTCAAGCATTGGGTTGCTGGTAACCTCGGCCGGGATTCCTGCAGCATCCAATTCTTCCAGAACGATATCGCGCAACTCGTCGTCCAGTCCGCCGAGCTGAATTCTTCCATTCGCCTGGGTGTCCGTACAGCCGTGCAAGCTGATACAACGTTGAGCGTTTTCAACCAACTTCGTGGCTATTGGCTCATCGTAGTGGGAAGCCGTCACATGCAGGTCGCCGTTGCTGGAAGGCAACAACCCTTCAAACAGCCAGAGGTCATGCAATCCAAGACCATCAACTGCGGTCGCCAGCGTAGCCGGATGATAGCCGGCCGTAGCTAGAGCGATCTCGCTTGTGCCGGTCTCAATGCCACCTCCGTGGAGGGCCATGATGATCTTTTGTGTTTCCGTGTTGTCCGTAACCTGTTCTTCCACCAGTTGCCGCCACTCATGACGTAGCCATCTTTTTCCATATGCCATCCCTTCGACGTTGTTCGGATCATCGTACAGAGCAGTCATGGAATCATATTTGTCAGGTCCTCGTGGCATATCACCGATCTCCGTGCAGTCGGCTTGAATGATCGAGAGCCAGTCGCGGCGTGCGGCTCTTGCTGGCGAATGGTGGACCTCCGGACACGATAAGGCTGCCGCCCTGACTTCTTCGAGAACGCGTCGCCCAGACCCGACCGGCGATCCGGATCGGACCATTTAGGTCGCAGGTTTCAGTTCGACATTCTTACCCGCCACCCGCCTTCTCGATCATGCGCATGACGGCATGGAGCTCCCTCTCGTAAGTCGGTCCGGTGGCGTAGCCCGCGCGAGCGACTTCGGTTGCGAAGGCGTATGGGTCGTGGCTGACCGTGAACGCCTTGGCGTACCGCTTGTTGCGCGCCAGAAATGAGCCGTGCTCGCTGAACGCGGTGGCAGCGTCGGGATAGACGCGGAACCAGTCGCGCACGACATAGTCGTACTTGCCGTCGGGCCGCGGCGTCACCGAGATCACTTCGGGGAATTTGGCGTCGGGCCGCGACATGACCTCCTTGGTCTTCAGCAACTGCCGCATGTTTTCGGGCATGCTGGCTTTTGCCTTGATACCGAAAAAATTGAAGCCGGGCGCATGCGCACCCCAGCCGGATTCCAGCGCTGCCTGGCCGAGCGTTACCAGGGCGGGTACGCGGCTCGCCGCCTGCGAAGCCCTGGCTGACTCGCCGAACGTGGCGACGAACGCTTTCGGCGCGAGCTTCTTGCCCGGCACGTAGGGCAAGGGCGTCGGCGCAGGAGGCGTAGGAGCGGGGGCGGGCGGCAGCGAGCGGCCACCCAGCGCGGCGCCAATCGCGGCTTTGGTCGCCGCGCCGACGACGCCGTCGGCCTCCAGCCCGCTGCGCGACTGAAACCCACGCACCGCGCGTTCGGTGTTCGAACCAAAATCACCGTCCACTGCCAAATCGTAACCGAGCCCGACAAGGGCGCGCTGCAGGCTGCTCACGCCGTCGCCTTTGCTGCCCCGGCGCAGCGTCGGTCCGAGCATGAATTCGGCGACGCCTTTGAGGCGGTCCACCAGCCCCGGATCGCCTCCCGCTTCGCCCGCGAGCAGGGCTTCCAGGGTGAGGGTCTCGTCGGCTGGAGATTCGCCCTCGCAGGCGGCGCGCACGTCCTCACCGTCGCTGAAATTCTCCTGCCAATTCTCCTGCCAGTTCTCCTGCCAAGTCTCCTGCCAAGTCTCCTGCCAAGTCTCCTGCCATCCCTCGTCCTCGGCTTCGCTCTGCGCGCCCGGCAGCGGCGCGAGGTCGAGGTGGAAGTGGATGATTAGGGGATGCGGTCCATGCCAGTTGAGCCCCGTCACGCGCTTGTTCTTGTCTTTGCGCGTCGTGCCGACGAAGATCACGTTGCGCTTGCCGGTCTCCCGGTTGATCTCGTCGGCGACCGCGAAATCGTTGTAGATGATCCGCCATTTGGCCGGCATCGCCTTCGCGGTCTCGTTCACCGCGCGCAGCAACCTCAAGGCATCGTCGCGGAGATAGAAACCGCGAGCGTCGCGCCTGTTCAGGAACAGATCGAGCGAATAGCCGCGGTCGTTGAAGCTCCCGCCGCCATGTCCGCGATACGTGCCCGCTCCGAGGCCTGCGCCGTAGCGGCGGCGCAGCTCGGCAAAGAAGCGGACCATGATCGGCGCGACAGGCGCCTTGCCGCTTCCGTCGATCGACGCGTGACTGACCAGCTCCACCCGCTGCGCCGGCGGCCCGAAATCGCCGAGCGAGCCGCCCGATGGCTCGGTGCGGAAGCGCATCTCTTCCTCGCGGCTGATCATCCAGGCGCGGCGGAGAACGTCGTCGGCGTACTTCGTCCCGAAGCGCATGCGGGCGCCCTTCAGCGTATCCTCGTAGTCGCCGCGCAGCGCCGCGCTTCGTTCGTCGGCCGAAGGCTTTCCGCCCGTCCGCCGCGACCACTCCGCAGCCAATCTGGCAATGAAGGCATCGAGATCCTCGTCGACAGGAAGCGGCGCAGGCGGGGTCGGTGCCGGCGGGATGGGAGCAGGTGGAGTAGGTAGCGGCGCGATCTTGCCCCCGAGCGCTGCGGCGATAGCCGCCTTGGTGCGCGGGCCGACCACGCCGTCGGCGGCGAGGCCTGCGCGGGACTGAAAGGCGCGGACCGCTTTTTCCGTTGCAGCGCCAAATCGTCCGTCGATTTCGCCCGCCGAATGGCCGAGTTGCGCCAGCGCGCGCTGCAGCGCTTCGACACCGGCGCCGCCGTTGCCGCGGCGAAGCGTCGGTCCGACCACAAGAGCCGAGGCGCCCTGCAAGAGGTCGGCAGCTCCACCGGCCTCGGTGTCGAATGCGCGCACGCCGACGCCTGCAGGCCATCCTGCATCATCCGATTCCGGTTCGAACCACTCGGCCTCGAATGTTCGGGGCGCCGAGTGGGCGCCGCACCCGCATCCGCACCCTTTGTGCTCGATTTCGTCCTCGGACGATTCAGGCCAGCGCGTGTCGGATAAGTCTTCGTCGAGCTTGTCGCCAGGAAGGCCTGCTTCCACGTCCAGCCAAGCCAACGATTCCTCGTCGGCGCTCTCGAAAAGTGTTTCCGCGCTCGACATCGCATCGAGATTCTCGAAGGCATCGCCATCCGGCGCTGTGCCGAGCTCGCTCAACAAGGTCGGGAGCAGTTTACCGGGCAGCGCGCAATGGGTGATCGAATTTGGCACGGGGCGCAGCGCCACCGCGCCCGCAGTGGCGCGGCCGTCGAATTTGTCGGTCGGAGATTTGGCGCGGTAAACGATGTCCACGCCCAAACCCGGCCGGGCTGCGGCGAGCGCCTTGAACGCCGCGATCGGCGGGCTTCCGTAGGTGGCGTCAAGCACCCACACCTTGACGAGCTTCGCAAGCGCGCCGGTGCCGAGCGCCGTGGATTTGTCCGCGTTGGCGAGCGGATAGAGCACGCCGTAGGCGCGCGAGTGCCCGGAAATGACGAGCCGGCCGATTTGCGTGCCGCTCCGCTCGAGGCGGCGGTCCGTCTCGCCCAGCACTTCGGCAAACAGCGCATTGAGCTGCGCAGGCCGGTCGAGGCCGCGTGCACTCCAGCCTGCGTCGCTCCCAATCTGGAGCTGCGGCACGATCAGCAGCATCGGCCGGCCGCTGTCGGTCACGATCTTGCCGAGCCGGAAGGTCGCCTCCGTCACGATGCCCGCAGGCATGGCTCGCGGCACGCCGCAAGGACTGAGCAGCCCGTGGATGTAGAGCAACATGTCGACCGGCCCGCTGCCTCGAACGGCCGCGGCCGACGCGAATACGGCGATCTTCGTGCCGGTGACGCGGGAGCGGTAGATCCATAACGCGCCGTCAAGATACGGCTTCGTGGACCGAACGACGGCTTCGCTTTCGAACTCGCTCGTGATCGTCGGCTTGCGGCGAAACTCCCAGTGCCATTCCTCGGTCGGCAACTGCTCGAAGCCGTAAGCCGCCGCGTTCTGCTTCAGCCATCCATAGAACCAGCTCCTGCGCCAGGCCGCTCGCGCTGCGTCACTGCTACTGTTGGCAACCTCGAATCCCGCTTTTCTGTTCTGATAGAAGTCGACGGCGATGCCGTTCTGGTGATTGCTGTAGCCTGGCGCCGCAATCCGGCCACCCAGGCCAAAGCCGCCGAAGGCCTTCGACTTCAGCATGTAGGCGGCTGCTGCCTTCGAATGCGGACCTTCGGCAAGAGCTTCGCGGTGCGCGCGCGTCCGGTTGTAGTAGCCCTTGAAATACCTGAGCCACAGCGAGCGCTGGTGCTCGCTGCCGCGATAGCCGCTTGCTGCCGTCAATCGTTTCGTTCGCAGCGCATCTGCATCACCCGCAATCTGAGCCTTCTGCAGATCTGCATTTGCAGCGGCGAGCAGGCGGCCTGCGGCCCGCGCGGTCTCCGGCCGCGTCTTGACGCTGGTGCCGGGGATCGTCTCGACCTGAGTGCTGCTCAGGTCGGGCAGGGGAGCACCCCTGGCCTTGCGGCTGCGGGCGATATGCTCGGCGAGCACATTGTTGCGAAAGGCGATCTGCTCCGCTGTTGCGGTCCACGCCTCGGACTCGAGATATTCGTCCTCACCTTCGTGTTCGTCTTCGGCGCAGCGGCTGGCTCCGGATTCCAGCTCGCGAGCCTCCTCGAGCTCGCGCGCCCAAGGCTCCGAGCTTTCGTCTCGCGCGGCATCGTTGTCCGCGGAAAAGCCATGCGAATCCCATGCCTGGGCTTCAAGCCCGGTAAACGACGTTTCATCGTAATCTTCCGACAGCGAGCCTTCCACCTCCGGCTCGAAGCTCTCGCTCAGCAGGGTCATGCCCTCGACGGCGAAGAAGGCGTAGCTATCCGCGTTGTCCAGAGCCTGCTTCGGGGACAGGGTCAAATATTTCGGTTCGTGCTCGTAGGCCTGGTCCTTGATGCCGACATAGCGATGCGCGACCTCGTGGATGAGGGTCACCTCCTGCGTGTCGGGCGCCAGCGCGCTGAAGTTGCAGTGCCTCGGCCGCGTGTCGAAGCAGATGTGGACCTTGCCGAAACCGCCGAACAACTGCGTCGTCAGGGCATAACCGCAGACGGCTCCCTTGCCGTCCGTGGCGCAGTCGGTCTCGCCGCGGAACTTGATTCCATCCTTCAGCGCCTTTTCGATCCGCATCAGCCGTGTGACGATGTGACGGAGATCGTCGTGCTTCGTGGTGTGAAAATGCCGCAGCAGCAGCTGCCGCGTGGCTGCGCCCATCCGATCCGGCCGTCCGTACGCGCTGCCGACGAACGAGGCCGCATGCCGCACTGCGCGCAGACACCGTTCGGTGACGTCAAGCAGCAGGTGCTTCTGCGTCGACGTACAGTTCGCGAAGGAGTGGGGCGAGCCCAGTTCTTCCTCCTCGAGGGACTGGGATTCACCCGCACCAGTCCACTCCGCTTCGCCCGAAAAGGCCACGAACGGGTTGTCCTCGAGCGTGGCGAACGCTCCAATTCCGCTGTGGTTCTCCGGCTCGGACGTCTCCGCGAACGGAGCGTCGAGGCCGAGCGGGTCGAGCGATTGGAAATCCTGCGTGGACCCGTGCATCGTCTGCCTCCTGCGTTGACCTCAACGTGCGCCGACGAGCAGCGGCGGCCGGGTCGGCGGCCGCATCTCGATCGGCTTTGCGCGTGTCTTCAGATCCTTGCCAGTTGCGGATGCCCACTCAGTGATGACCCGCCTGCTCGAAGCTCCGATCGGCGAAGCTGCGCCCGGCGGCGAACCGACCGGCGGCTGCTCGAGGTAGAGAACCCACGCCAGTTCAGGTCCGGACACGACGCCGGACTCGACGATGCGCAGGAACCGGGAAAGATCGCCAGCCATCGAGAACAGAGCCGACGACCTGCTGTGCGGTGCGAGCCCAACGCGCTCGCCGATCATCCGCAGACGCTCGTAGGGGCTCGTGGCGTTGGCAACCAGATCCTCGACCACCGGCGTGTTGGCGCTTAGCGTCAATTCGGCCCAGCCGAGGGCCGTTGCCGCGACCAGCTCCTCCCGGCTGAGCAACTGATTTTGCCGCCGGGCGCGCAGTGCAAATCGCAGCGCTTCGGCGATCCTGAAAATCCGATCGTCGTCTGAGGCGTTCACGCCGGATGTGTTGCGAACGTTGGTGATCGCCTGCCACAGTTCAAAAAGGAGTTCCTCGAACACCTGGATGAATGACGCGTTCGCGTGCGTGGCCTTGTCGTAGGTGGGCGGCCGGTTGTCGTCGGTGCCGAATGCCAGGTCGAGGCCGAAGAGCCGCCAGTATGCGTTGCGCCGTACCGCCTCGGGATCGGGACGGATGACACTGGTGGACAGCCACGGGGCAAGCGGATTGGCGGCACCAAACAGCAGCACCTCGGTGATCTCGAGCCAACGCTGGGTCGCGATTGACGGGATGCCCAATCCCTCGCCGGAGCGATACTCCCGGACGACGCGGCGCAGGATCTGGATGGCGCGTGTGTTCTCCAGAACGTAGCTGTAGCCGAGGTGGTCCCATTGCGGGACACCGGCCAACGACGGATCCGGGATGAATGGCGCGAATGCGCCGATGTCGTAGCGGAGGAAGGCCAGCCGGGCCGGGCTGGCCGGCTGCGGATTCGGCGGCGGTCCCCATACGCGAAAGGCGTTCCAGACCTGTTCCATGTGGAGCAACAGATCGAACGGATCGCACATGAGCACTATTGCGGCCGCCGCATCGCGCGACATGTTGGACGGCGGCGCCATCATGCGGTCAATCAGCTGCTGGATCATGACTAATACCTTTCGTAGTCGCGTGGGCGCGGAACGACCTCGCCGATGAATGGAACGGGACGCGTTGGTATCGGCACGGTCGATGCTCCGGACCAGCTCGGCCGCGCCGTGGCTTCGATCATGCTTGCGAGACGCGCGTTCACAGCGCCATCCGTGATCGGAACGCGATGAGGTCCGATCTCCGCCAGCGGTGCGAGCTTGGTGGACAGTTCCTCAAATCCGTTGGTCAGGATGCATTCGATCGCGCTCATCTGCGACAACCGGCTCAGCGCCTGATTCAAGTGGCACAGCTCCTGCTCGCGCTTCGCATCGCGCTCGTGCAGTTCGTTGATGGTCTGCTTGAGGAGGTCGATCTCCTCGTTGCGCGGGTGCCCGTCCGATTGGCGTTTGGCAAGCTCCAGCACGGAGTCGGATCCCGCCGAAGATGAAGGCTTCTTGGCCATGTCGTATTCCTTTCTCAATTCACGCCGCTTCGGCTTGGTTGACGAACCAGCTGCGTGCGCGTTCAATCCACATCGGTGCAGTCTCCGGACATTCGGCCTCGCGCAGGCCGGCGAGTGCGACGATCCGTATTCCCTCGCGCTGCCGCCACGCCGGCGACGTCCAGAGCGCTGCGCCAGCGGTGTGTTCGAGCTCGGCAAGCGCCTGGGGCGAGACGCGTTTTGGATCGACCAGGTCGGTCATCGGCCGGCCGCCGAGCCCCGGTACGGGCGCTGAGAGACACGCTTCTGCGATCCTTGGCATCGCGGCCTTCGAGCGGGCGAGCAGGGGCTGCAGCGTCTCTTCGGCGAGGGCGATCGGATAATGCGCTTCCATGGCCCGTTGCAGGGCATTCCATGGGCCCTTATCGCCGAAGCAGAGGCGTGACATTGCGCAACCGAGGACTGTGCGAAGCCACCCGATCGGGTGCGGGTCGCCCACCGGCCATTGCAGGATGGTGTCGGCATTGCCGACGACGTCGTAGAGCGCCGCCGTCGAGGCATAGCCGGTGTGAAGAAAGGCAAAGACGTCGGCACCGATCTCGGAGGCCCAGGGTGTCCACATCGCCTGAAGCTTTTCATCGTCCTTCAGCGCGCGCGCTATGGCCGCTCGCACGGAGGGCGTCCAGCCGGTGAGGTGAGCGACCTGATGGCCAGTCTCGTGAAAGAGCGAGGTGGGGCGATAGAGATTGTGGCGCACGATCTTGATGGCGGCGACCGGCATGATGGCCCCGGGCGCCCAGAGGCGGACGCCCGCGCGCAGGATCGATGCGCCGGTTCCCTTGTCCTGGTACACCAGCACTCTTGGCACCGGCTTCCTCGCCCGCTCGAGCACGCCCTGCATGCTCGTGACCGCAAGCCGGTCGAGCGTCGTGAGCGCCTCGCGCAGAGGCGCACTCGTTCGCGAGTTCACGGCATCTCCGAGGAAATCGAGTGTGGTGTCGACCTGGACGTAGCGGCGACGGAAACGCTGGACACCGGTCGAGGCGGCTGGAATGCGGGCCGGATTCTTCCGCGCCTCGGCAACGACCCGCTGCGTCGCCTCACCGAGCTCGATGAGTTCCTCGACGACCGCGTTAATCTGCTGGCGCAGCGGCGCACCGGTGTCGCGTTCGACCGACTTCCAGGCCTCGATCGAAGCAAACTCCTCGGCATCGCGAAACGTGCGAGCGGCCGCCAGCCAGTGGGCGACCTGCCGCTGGAGGTCCGAGGTGACGAGATGCTGGTCGATGTCACGCGTCACTTGCCGCCCCGCCCAGGTGTGACGGAGATGGCGATGCTCGGTGTGCCGCGCAGCGCGGCGCCGGCCGGCGCGGACGCACCGCCGCGCAGCATCCTGCGGATCGCGTCGAGCCCGGGGACCGCGGTGAGGCGGATGCGAACCGTTACACCGGGATCGGGATGTCCGGCTGCGCGCACGAACGCTTCCGCATTGGCTCGCGCCCATTTCGTCAACGCCGGCATCACCCAGGCGCGCAGGCGCTGGCGCAGCTGTGCGGTCAGACCGGGCGGCAGCAGCTTGCCCCTTTGGGCAGCGAAGTCCTCGAAAGTCTCGCCGTCCTCACCATCCTCGCGCAACATCCGGAGAGGAGCCTGGCCGCCGGCGGAGAGTCGCTCCATGTCCTGGTAGGTCCTGGTGAGCGCCTGCAGCAGCGCAAGGCTTCCCTGGCCCTTGCGGATCGCCGCGACGATCTTCTGCGTCTCCGCCTCCGACAAGTAGATGCCGACGGTGATGCGTGCCTGGCGCATATTCACCGACGCCCAGGCACGGCTTGCGCGCATACGCCTGGCCGCGGCCTGTCCCGCCGGGCCCGCGGGCAAAGTTGGCGGCGCGCCGGCGCCGACCGGCTCCAGAATGTAGAAGCGCTGGCCCGCGGCGATCCGCTGTCGCGAGCGGAGATATGCGGCGGGCACCGCGACGCCGAGCTTCGGTTCACGCAGTAGAACGCCGGCCGCCGCCGGCGTCAGCGGATGGACGTTGGCGGTGTTGATGTAGCCGCGGCCTGCGCCTGCGCCCGACCGGTCGGTGCGCACCATGCGCTGGAGCGTGGTGCCGGGCGCAGACTGATAGATGTGCATGCGCGCGCGGATCGGAAACTGCGCGCCCGCCGCCCGCATCGCCGCGCCGACCGTCGATCCGCCGAAGGTGGGCAGCGTGTCCGCAATCTGCGACGTCAACTGGATATCGGGCGTGCGGTTGTACTTGCGATAGGGCCGGAGGCTACGCGGGCGGCGGCTCACGAAGGTTCCGCCGAGCGACGGGGCCTGCTGCAGCGACGCACGAACGAAGCGAGGCGGGAAATGCGTTGCAACGGCTTGGCTAAACGCTTCTGCGGTCGCGAGCTGGGTCAGCTCTTCGTCCTCGAACACGTAGTCCTCGTTCTCGGCGAACTGGCGGACCGTATCCTCGACGACGCTGGCGAGCGCGACCGGCGCCACCTCGTCGCTGCGCTCGAGCTGCGCCCGGTCCTCGGCCTCGAGCGAGATGAGCCTCAGACCGGTATCTACGATGGCGTTCGACAGAGGCCCTTTGAGCTGCGGTCCTACCCATTTGCCGATCAGCTGGCCGAGATAATTGGCGAGAAAGCCCACCACCTTCGGTCGACCGACGAGCTTGATTCCGAGCCGCAGCGCGCCGAGCAGGGCGGGAACGAATTGCTCGATCGCCGGCGCGAGATCTTCGTCCTCGTCGGCGTCGCGCAGCCGTTCGATCAGTGCGCCGCGGGCTTCGGCGAGCACCTCGAGTTCCCGAGTCTCGATCTCGCTCTCGTCCGTCGCACCGAACGCCTCGCCTTCGAACTCGGCTGCCGCATCGCCCGCCAGTGCCTCCGCGATGGCCGCGTCGAAGGATTCGGCGAGCGATTCCATGTCGGTCAGGTTCGCCGGTGACACCTGAGCTTCGTCGATGCTCTCCTCCGCAGCCTCGGACGTGAATCGGGCGGCGAGCGCGCGTGCGTGCGGCTGCAGAGGTGCCGGCAACCGGCCGATGGCGAAGGACAGGACGCGCCGGAGCAGGGGATTGATCAGGCCGCGCAGCTTGTTCAGAACCGGCCCGAGCAGCGACCCCGCGACCTTGCCGACGCTCTTTGCCACATTGGCGACGGTCTTGACGACGCCCTTGGCTTTCTTGATGAGCTTGCCGATGAACTCCTCGCCGGCCGGCGTCAGCTCTCCGATCAATGGGTCGAATCTCTCCAGCACCTCATCGAGCTGTTGCTCTGAAAGGGAGCCGACGTCCAGGCCGGCCATCCCTGCTTCCAGCGCCTGCAGATACTGTTGCGCCTCGAAGCGCACCGGGGCAAGGTGCGCGTCGGCATAGCGCTCGCGCTCCTGTGCGGACGCCGGCGTCTCGCCGACGAACCGCTCGTCGAGTGCCTGCTCGGTCTCCTCGGCCAGAAACGCAAGCGCTTCGTCGAACGCTTCGTCGCGAAGCTCGGCATAGACTTCGGCCACCAGGCGGTCGGTCTCGGACTGGCTTGCGCCGCCATCGAGCGTCGCTGCGAATGGCGTGAGATTCTCGCTCCACGGAGCGAAGCCGATCGCCGCGCCGTTGCCGGTTTCGGCGAAGGCTTCAGCGAACGGATTTTCCTGCGCGGCGAAGAGATGGGATGACTCTTGTTGATTCAGCATCGCGCGACTCCGGCCTCCTGAACATCTGCGGTGCAGTTGAGCATGACCGCCGTCCGCCGCTGTGTGTGGCGCCGTCGCCTTGCCGTCTTGTTCGCGCGCTCAGTGCGGATTGCTGCCGTGGCCGCGGCGCTTTCCGAGGCGTCCACGCAGCGTCGCAGGATCGTCCGCGGGCAGACGACGGCCGTCCCTGCAGACTCCGGAAGAGGAAGAGACAGAAGGGAAGGAAGGGAAGGGGAAGCTAGTGCGCGGTGCGTGAGGCGGGACAAATGCCGGCCACGCGCTTCGCCAGCGCCTCATCCGGGGCGACGCCCAGCTCGCAGGCAAGGCGCTTTGCCAGCGAACGGTAGCACTGGACCGCCTGGTAGCGATTGCGCTGGGCGAGATATGCATCGATCAGCGCTTCGGCCGCCGATTCGCGCAGCGGCTCGGCGGCGAGCGCGGCGACTCCCGCCTGTGCTGCCAGCGCGAGATCCCCACACGTCGTCATCATCCGGCAGGCCGCCTCGAGCGCCTCTACCCGCAGCAGGCGAAACGCCTCCTGCGCGGCGATCAGCCACTCCTCATGCCAGCCGGGCAGAACGTCGTTCGATAGCAATACGATGTCCTCGAAGGTAAGCGCTTCGCCCTTGAGGGCACGGGCCGCGATGGCCTGCGCGCGCGAGAAATCGACGTCCGCCGACAGCACCAGCTCGTCGCCCATGGTCTCGATCCAGCCGCGCGGAACGTGCCAAAGCGCGCGGCGGAGGTTGGCTCGGCCCGCGTCTTCGGCGAGATCCAGCCAGAGATTGCTGGCGGCTGCGGTGCGCGAGACCGGCCCGCCTTGAAGCGCGAGAAAGGCGAGAAGCCGGCGCGCCGGGAGCGAGAGGCGAACCATCGGGTAGACGCCAAGCCGCCCGAGAATGGCGACCTTGCGCTCCACTATCCTCTCACTGGTGCCCCCCGTCATGAAGAGCCTTCCTGGTCGCGAGATTATGAACAGTTCGACCGAGCTCTGGCCGGCCGAGTAAAATCTTCTGTTAGGCCGTTCGTATTCCGGCCGGTCCTTAAATTCTCGACACTAGGCTGACAACCGGCGTGGAATGGTACGCCCGCCGCCCATCCTGGGCAACAAATCGGGCTGGAGCCCGAGGCCGGGACTTAGCGACAGATTTAATCGCGTTTTACTGTTCAATGGCGCGGATGCGTGCGTATGCCGAAAACCGTGGTCGAACACTGTGGCGAACACGAGGCCTGTTGGCAGTTCGCCGCGCGCGCAGAATTTGCCGCAGATATCGCACATGGGCGTGCCCAGTCCTGTGCACATGTGGACCTCACCACAACTCCGACACGCGTTGATCGAAATCAGGCTCGACGGATTTGCAGCCAGAGCATCCTATGCTCGCGTGAGGGATGCGCGAGGCGGACCAAGAACCCAGACCGAATTCCGACCCGGACAGTCGTCCGATGCAGATGCTTTATCTCTCGATCAGTTCGTACCGTAGCGGTGTTTTCTATCCCGATAGTATGAACTAGTTCATTCTTGAGCCGCAACCAGAAGCTCCACGTCGAGCATAGCGGGTTCAATGCAAGGTTCGGTTGCAGAAATGAAGCGGCGCACGCATCTGACAAGCGTCAACACTGAATGGATTGCCCTGCGGGCGCGAGTTGAGGAGATCACCGGGCAAGTCCAACAGGCTGAGAAGAAGGCTATCCAGGCGGAAGCCGATCGGGACGAAAAACGTCGTCCTTACGAAGCCGATCCGCTATTCATGTATCTCTGGCGCCGGAAGTTCGGGACCGCCGCCTACCGAGCCAACCCGTTCACCCGCTACATGGATCGAATGGTGGCCGGCGTCGTGGGTTACGAGTCAACTATGCCCTGCTCAACGAAATCCCCGTGCGGCTACGCGAGCACTCCAAGCGAATTGCTGAAAGGTTGCGCGAGGAACGATCCGATCTAAAAGTTTTGGAGCGCAACGCACTTGTCCAGTCCGGCTTTGAGGCCGCCGAAACTGAAGTTGCCAAGGGAAGGGATGCGGTAGCACATCGCGAAGCCCATCTCCAACAGGCGCGGGAAGCTCTCGCTGCTCAGGACCGAAGTTTCGATGCATCGATCCTCCAGGGGGATGCCCCTTATCGTGATGCGGTCGACCTGCTGGCAGCCGCCGATCAGCGCGAAGATCTGCAGGAACTCTACAGGGAGGCTGTTCAAACTCCGACGCCCAAGGATGAGGAGATCGTCAGGCGTATCCAATCTACGGACGAGCTAATGAATTCAGCGTTACGCCAAGCAGCAGACTCCCACCAGCGGCTCAAGGAACTCGCCCGGCGCCGCGAGACGGTCGAACAGGAATGGGAGCAACTACGGCATCAAGGCTACGACACCCCTTACGGCACGTTCGGTAACGAGGCGTCACTCGGAAACGTGCTTGGCGGCATCCTGACTGGGGTTATTGGGAGTGCGGTGCTGGGGCAAGTTCTACGTGATGGCTTCCATCGTGGGCCCAGCCCATGGGACTCGGGTTTCGGGGGAGGGTTGCCGATTCCGCCTCCAGACGGTTTCGGGACCGGAGGATCCTTCGGGGGCGGAGACTTCAGAACGGGTGGATCATTCTGATCCCCCTATGCAGACTCTACCTGTATAAACAAGCATATGCTCCGCCACTATGGTCGGAGTTTAACCGATGAGCAGAAGCGAGTCCGAGTCAATCGGTGGTGCGGGATGAGCGAGTTATCAGGCGCTTTCGACGGCCTCTTCAAGAGCGAATTTTCGCGGGGAGCCTGAGTTCATCCCAGCCAAGCCCGGGAACGATACGAAGCGAGTACGGCTGTGTTCTGCTCAACAAAGAGATAAGTATCGCAAACGTGTGTGCACTCGAAGCGATCAGTCCGGAAAAGATCGAACGTGCGGCAATCTCCTCGTTGGTATGAATGGGCAGCGGATCGAATTTTTGGGCAAATTCGATGATCTCGTTCTTTGTGACGTGGTAAGGGCCAGCCGTACGCAGTTTGCCAACCTCCGCCTCCTCGAAATACAAGATGGCCATTGGCGCCCCCCTGAAGGCCGTCTGGCTGATAATGCGACAGCTTAACCTTTCGGCCATCCAAAGTCAGCAGGTCTGCATATGGCCCGAATGCGAAGTGGCGGCACGGCCTGACGGCGTCTGCTCAGCGGAGCATACCGGACCAGATTTGCTCAGCCCGAGCTCTTCTCAGTCTGACCCTGGCGGACTTCAATGTCCTGAGCAAGTGGGACGATGCGTCCGCATTTGCACAGTTTAACGCGGCTCGGCCCTCAGCGCGCGGTTCAAAGTCAAACTGCTTGCCGGCGACACCCTTTCAAGGCTGTAACAGCGAGAGGAGGCGTTGTCGGTCCTGATCAAGAATACGTTGGGCTCTGCGCATTGTGTCCAGCTCTGCTTCAGCGGCTGTGCTATCCTTTTCTCCTTCAACTACATCGCGCTCGACCTGCCTCAACGCACCATAGACGAAGGTCTTGTCCATCAGTGTGCTCAGCTGGCGGGGCCCATCTCTTCTTCTTCGATCAACCTCAGCGCGGCCTCAACGGTCCGCTCGCAGCCACTTTTGCGCCGAAGCCGATCTCATGCGCCGTACCGGACTAAAGTTTGCGATAAAGTTAAGAACGATGCGTTGATGCTCGCGTTGGGCGCATGTCCATAGAGGAGGCAAACCATGCAAGGACAATGCGTAGTAGCAGTATACAGCTCCCGCAACGATGCAGAGCAAGCGTACCGAGCTTTGGTCGGTTCAGGGGTTCCAGCGGATCATGTGAGAGTGAGCAATCAACCATCACAATCTTCGATCAGCGATAGAGTAAGCGCGAGCTTCGGATGGAGAAAGTTTCTGGGACTGGCTGTTTGGAAGCGATGTGCCGGATGACGAGCGCCGTCTCTATGAAAACCACATGCAAAGAGGTGGTGCCGCGTTGTCGGTGTTAGTAGATGCTCCGAGCATGGCCGATCTCGAACGTATTGAAGGTGTGCTGCAAGAGTACAATCCAGTCGAGATTCACGAAGAAAACAGCGATGGCACGGCAGCGGTCAGAAGCGGAGCATCAAGAAGCGCGGTAAGGCAAGAAGGATATGTCTCTCAAGGCGTCGAACGCGAAAAGGTCATCCCTCTTCCGGAAGAAGAACTGAAGGTTGGCAAACGGGCTACCGAGACCGTCAAACACATAAAAACTTACGTAGTCGAGGAGCCCGTGCAAAAGGACGTGCGACTGCGCGATGAGAGAACCGTGGTCGAGCGCCGTCCAGCCACGGGAGTTGCGACGGGACAACCCCTGGAGCGCGAGTACGCAGTGCGAGAACTGCACGAGGAGCCCGTGGTCCAGAAGGATGTTCGAGCCGGCGAAGAACTAGTGGTGCGCAAAGATGGAGGGCCAGCATTCGTGTGAGGGCGGGTCAACATCCGCCCTCACTTACCCGGCCTTTTAAACCGCGTGCCACAACTACACGCTGTTCTGGATTCCTCTAGTGATCTAGGCCTGCAAAGGCCGCTGCCGTGTGCGGGAAAATTACAAATACCTGCCTCGGGTCACAAGTGAACACAGCAATCTTGCCGACTGGGACTAGCCTTCAAGTGCATGGCGCTCCTCAGCGCCAGCCGTCGGACCGCCTTGGCCCCGCACTTGTCCCCTCCAGCCCCTAGGGGCCAAGGCTGGCCCGAGGGGCTTTGCAGCATCAGGGTGAGAGCCTGCCATCCCGATCGTTAGGAGCGAGGGCGCGCCAATTGGGAAATGCAAGACCTCAGAATCGCACAGCAGCTCAGCAAAGCAGCAGATGGGTAGCGCCCACACTGCGCTTCACATTGATCCAACCTCAACGGCGTGGCTCGCGCCCGGATGGCGGCGTGAGAAAGAGTTCGTTAGGTTTCTTGTGGCTTGCTGAAAGCGTGCCGATTACCGCCGATTGCGGCACATTGGAATGGGAATGCCGGCCCCGGCTGTTTACCCCAGTCCTGCGGCTGGGGCCGTTTTGAACTTTCCTTGCATCGTTCAACCCGGTCCATGACCATGTTTAGAGGCATTGCCATCGCGCTATTTGGAATGGGCATCTTTTCGCAGCTTGACCGAGCGTTCTTCTATGGCCGCCATACCGACGCCGCGCTCAAGCTTGCGCGGGAGATTGGCCGAGGTTTTGGTCTGTAGGCCAGCCGCGCTGCGCTGAAGAACGCTCGGAGCTACTTCTTCAACAGCAGTCCCAACGTTCGCGCCATACGCCTCACCGATCCGGCGTGACGGCCGAGTTCGGCGGCTATCCGCGATGTGCCAACTCCCCGCCGAGCGAGCCTGACTAATCGTCGGACTTCCTGCTCGCCCCATTGCTTTGGCTTCGGTGCTTTCATGGTGAGCGCGACCTGCAAAAGTCGGAGAAGGTTCTCGGTCGACAAGATCGTCACTTCGAGAGAGGAGATATGTAGCTTCGATCTAAGACGGTCGGTCTGACTGCGCCGTCGAACAGCACCGTCACGCCGGGGGTGCGAATACTGATTTCGACAATGGTGCCGGTCTTGTGGGCCAATTTTGGGAACTGAACGATCCCCAGCTCGCTCATCTTGAAACGACTGCCGACAACAAGCCTGTCATCCTGCTGAGCGGTCATTTGGCAAGTCCGAACCCGCCTCATTGTGAGCCAACAAGACGTTTCTGTGGGCTCGCCTTGGCCTTCGTCTTTGCTGTGACGAATTGAACTCCGACGTGAGACCCGTCCACCCAAACCAGCTCGCAGCGCCGAAATGCCAGTCCAGTTGACGAGAGAACTAGAAAGAATTCCTGTGCCTTCAGGGGGTCCGTTGAGCCGTCGACCTCAAGCTTCGCGCCGCTTGCAGAGGCGTCCACGAGAACGCAGCTTCTTCGCCACGTGCCATCAACACCCATGATGCTCACGATGTGTTTGTGTTCAAATCGAACGCGGTGCGCCTTTCGATTGTTCTCTTTCATCTGCAATCCACGATTTCAAATCAGTTCGTTCGAATAAACACGCCGCCTCTCTGCAGGTCTCTGCAATCAGCAGATCGATCCGCGCCGACTGAGCCAGTAAAGTCGTTCGGGTTGTCTCGTTCAGTTTGGTTTGTCCGACGGTCAATCGGATGCAGCCATTCGCGAGTTCAAGAAGGATGATCGCCTGACGAGCGTCATCTGTCGTCTGAATCTCGAGAGCTTGAATCTGCGATAATAAAGCGAGGAGGTTCACCAAAATATCGGGCAGTCCATAGCACGAGGGACTTGTCGCAGTTTTTGCTTTGTATGGCTGTTCAAGTTGTATCACTGACGACATCTGTCGCGAATCTCTAATTCCGATCGGCCTTGTCCTGCCGAAAGATCAAAAAAGCGATGATAAAAGAAAGACACTATACGCGAGTTACAACGGGGACAGGTCCACTCGGGCAAGCATTTGCTGTCGCAGAATGGCCACGCCGACCGGCTGTAGATGCTCCGTATCCAGAAATTAAGTCAAAGCGGTTGAAAAATAGTTAGCAGGTTGCGAGAAGCCGGTATGGTAGTACGACAAGTTGTGTCGGGGAGGATCGAAGTTCGGCGAACAATGGGTTGCCGAGTATCCGGGCTCGCGGCTGGTGTTCTAGACATTGCAGATGGGAGCATCAGGGCCGCCGGCCCGCTCACTTAGATCGTGCCCTCCTTCGCGACACGGAAGCTACGAACGTAATAACCTTGTCGATGAACGGCTGACCTAATCTCGTCGCTTACTTTGCGAATTCTTTTTCTACTCTTGCGCCAGTTATTTGCAGAGTAAGCACCGGGTATCGCGGCCCCTGTGCTTAGAACGAGCAAGTCCCGCTTGCCATTGCGATAGACATCAAACACTTTTCGCCCCCATTGATCGTATCGAATTAAGCACGAAATATGCTTCGGTCGTCTCAATGCAGGAGCTTAGTATCGCGGATAACTGTGCGGGTTGCAAATCTGCAACGCCTGCGACTTTAATTGCGCTCGCCGGCAACGAAGCAGAATTTCGCCGGGCCGTCGAGGCAATGCGACATGACTAAGTCAATCACTTAGTTATCTCAGATTGCCGGCTATTGGAATCTTTGGCGACATGGTCGAGGCGGGCGCACTTATGTCGCACGCAAACGATCTGAGGGCAGGCTGTCGAAGGATAGTCGCGCGGATCGTCCAAATCCTCAATGGTAGCAACCCAGCAGAAATGCCTTTCTTCCAAGAGATCCATTTTGAATTAGTCATCAATCTCAAGGCTGCCAAGAGCTGGGTTTCGAGCTTCCTCCTAGCCTCCTGACTCGCTCAGATAGGCTAATCGAGAGAGGGAGGCGACTTCCGGTTTTGGCCCATCTGCGAAGTTGCGCTAGGTCTCACGGAGGTCCGCTTATCGCGGCAGAGCGGACTAGATTTGCTCAACCTGAGTTCTTCGCATTTTGACCCCAAGCGGTCTTGACCCCTGAACGAAGTTCTATCCGACATTCGGTCCTTCGTCCTCGCCGCGCGGGAAGCTGCTGCCTGACACCTTACTGATAGTTCTTTTCGATGAAGCCACCGCCGCGCAAAGGTTTCCGTACCGCCGTCGAGTTGGCTTTAGCCTGCCCGGACTCACCGCGCCCACAGCCGTACCCATCGCATATAAAGCCGACATAGTCCGGTTCATCCGCCAAGCCATACACTTTGACTAGATTGCCTCCGACCACGACGCGCACCCGATGGACCACGCGACCGTCGTCGGATCGGGCAGTCACAATCGTTTCGCCCGACGCGAGCCCCCTAAAGGTGAATATGCGTTCAGACTGCGGCGTGATCTCCACGATGTTGTCCTCCGGCGTACCGATCTGCTTCACAGCCTCCCCGAATTGGAGAATTCGTATCTGACCGGGCTGTAGCCTGATCGTGTCTTCAGCCGGGACGGAGATTTCCTGCGGCGGCTGGGCGAACGCGCCGTCGGCCAGCAGCGTCAACGTGGCGATTACGCAGCATCGCCAAAATCCTGAAAACAACATAAGAGAACCCTCCTGAAATACGCCTCAACCGGCTTCGAGCATGAGGATTGAAGCCGTTCTCATCGTTTGAAATCTGGGTCGTGACACACAAATCGAGTCGGCATCTCTGATCCCAGTTCTGAAATCAGCTTGCCATCATGTTGCGGAGAGGCGTATCGGAGCCGCTCAGTAAAGTCGCAACAGCTTCTGGTCCTGTTAGGATCGGCTTCGCATTGGGCGCGAGTGTCATATTTCTGCGCGTCGGAGGTGCCGCGCAGTTCAGCCGCGGACACTCCCCAGGCATTCAAAATCAGTGCAAGCGCAAGCCAACGCATTACCGATTCCCCCACAACAGAACGCGATCGATTCTATAATTAAACGGCGGGCGACGGACCAATTAAATAAGTGTATTTAATTTGTGTCAACCACCAAGTGTAGTTAATTCCCGATGCATTCGCAGCTGAGCCTCTCAACTGCAACTTCAGCGAGGCGATCGTCCTGACGCCCAGAGATGCGCTCGCTCATTGCACGCCTGGGTCCGCTTATGGCCCTAAGCGGTCCAATCGCGGCATAGTGCGCCACCGCAGCTTATGACCCTGATCAGACAGTTTTTGGGGCCGCGAGCAAAGCCAACCGACAGTCGCTGTTCCGAGGAAAGCTTCAGCTTGCGAACGCTTCCGGCAAATACACCCGTCTGGTATCCTCAGTCCACGTTCGTCGTGGCGACAGCGACTTAATTGATGTGTTGCACCGATTCGAACCGAGGGAGAACTGCCATGTCGCCCATGGTCGTCGTTACTCTGGTTCATGGAACGTTTGCTAGAGGTGCTGAGTGGACACAGCTGGATTCGAAATTCTCGATAGACCTGCTTCACAATTTGCGATGTAGAGCCGTTGTAACGAGATTCGATTGGTCCGGCCGCAATAACCTTTGGGATCGCGCGAAAGCCGCAGAAGAGCTAAGCGACTTTGTCGATGCACTTCGTGCAATATATCCCGATGCTAAGCAGTATGTAGTAGCACACAGTCATGGCGGAAATGTCGCCCTTTACGCTGCTCGACGAACGAGAATCGATGGAATAGCCTGCCTGGCAACTCCGTTTCTCCACGCCATCCATCGCGATCGCCTCCTTTTTTCTGAGAGGGCTGTCGTGGGGGGCCTTATGGGGCTGGCCCTCCTAGCCAGCTACATATTTAACCTAGCATCAGGCCTCTCGTTCTTCGAGTGGTGTGGCGTTCTCGTGATATTGGGTCTCATTTGCACCTTTGCCGCCGTGATCATTTCGCACTTGGGCGACATCGGGACAAAGAGAGTGGCTGAACTAGCTGATGGTCTGAATGTGTGCATTCCAAAGAACACGCAAATCGGAGTATTCAGAGTGACAGGAGATGAGGCCTCTGCCAGCTTGGCAAGTGGTCAACTACTTGCGTGGGCCTCAGTGAGACTGACGACGTACTTTGCAAAAGCGAATGACCTTCGATTTCTCCGGGAGCCCTTTCGTAATCTGCCTGTACCCACCGCATTTTGGCTCATTCCGTTGGTCGGCATTCTAGCTTCCGCCGGCGCCAAATACTTTGCGGCGCCCGGTCTTTCTATCATTGGAGGAGTGGCTGTGTCCGTATCCGTGCTTGTGCTAGTTGGTCTGAAGACGACTTTCTTTGATAATCTATTGTACGGCTTCTTTTTCCTAATGTTATTGGTAGCTATTCTGGTTGTTACCGCCGTACAAGGAACGGTACCTTCTCGGGAAATGTTCGAAGAACTAGATGTTCGCTGGAATGAGCGGATAGCGATCTGGGTCGCGCGCTGGTCTATGGGGCTTGGCTCATCTCTCGCTCTGGAAATTACAACGGAAGCGATACCCGTTGGCGCGTCAGCAACGATTCATCTGTTTTCGCGGGATACAAGAGGCAGCAACGCCGATCAGTTAGCGCACAGTGTCTATGAAAATGCAGACGTACGTTCCGCAGTTGTCCGGTGGATCGACGAACATGTCTCAGCGGGAATTGAGGAGCGTCTCGGTTAAGTGACGATGGGTCGAACTCGGGATCCCACCGCGGGCATTTTGGATCGTGCAGGACGTCGTTGAAAATGGGCTGGATTACCCTGTCGTTCCTATGACGGCTGTTGGCCCATAGGCGACCTTCGATCATGTCTGCTGTTTGTGCCGCTGTTGAACGATGAGCGGACATCTGGAGCGCCCGAACTAAGCGCGTGAACACGCTCCAGATCGCCGATTGCTGGGAGGTTCGCTTTCGGGGTTGATGGGCGGTACAGCACGACAAGACTGGCTTAAACGCAGACCAAATCACTGCTCAATTGCTGAATTCAGTACTTCACTTAACCCAATGCTTCTGTTTGCCCCGGTAGCCGCACATACGTGCCACTCTCATGCAGCTCCAGCCAGCCGCGCTCCTGCGCCAACGCGACTGCGGCGCTGAACTGTTGGCCCGTGCCCATTGATCAGCTCAATGACGATCCGTCCGTCCTGTACGGGTTTAATGCCGCTGGCGATCTCGACCAGCTTTCCAGCGGCGACTTCCGATCAGCTAAGGGGCGGGCAGCGGCGTGGTTCATGGCGGACAATCGAAATATTGAGTCGCCGTGGAAGACCAAGCACATGTGCGGTGTCAGCCAATATGAAGCTACTTCGGCTTCTGCTTGTCTGCCAACTCGCGAGCGGCCAAGCTAAGCTCCAGCTCTCTGAGCTGTTCGACCAACTCCTCTACTATCTCCTCGTAGTCAGATCGCGGCAGGGAGTGTATGCCGCGCGATGTCGTCTGGCTTCGTAGAATAGTTGCCATCATGGCTTTGACGCTCATGACCTCTCGCTCAAAAAGCTAATCGTCATAAAAACAATCGGAAGTAGAAGCCAAACACTGGGGGTGCGTAATCTCCGTAGAATTACGGCCATGGCGGACCATTGCAGTGCAAATACGGCATGCTCAACGACCGCTTTAGCCGCGCGCTTCGACATTGAGCCCGAAAGAACGCATGGATTGCGCCCATTGTGATTGACGCGCGATTTGAAACCGCAGCGAAAGCCGATCGAGATTCGGAAAGTAAAATTGGTTCAGAGCTATAACTATAATGACTCCGACGCAAAAATAGAAAATAGGGTGCAAAAAACAAAAAATGAATGGGAGGAGTAGGTGGATACTGTGAGTCGCCTGCGCGCGATGGCATCGCTGTGCCGTCAGACTGCCGCGCATCACCCCGATAGAAGTTGGAAACTGCTCGCCGAAGCTGAGTATTGGGAGCATTTAGCCAACGATGCGCTGCACGATCACTCGTGCGCATCTGCTTTCCCGCTCCTAGCAATCGGAGATGATGCGAACACCACGCAATCGGCGCCCAGTATGGCGGTATGAGCGTTTCGGTTATTTTCTGTTCTGGCCGGAGGGACTCTCAAACTCGTCGCGCGAGTACGAGCAAGTTGGCAGTTGCAATCGCACTTACATTACGAAAAAGCTGAACTGATCTTTTTAGCA
>Ga0214543_1004946_pt1 | contig 24950 bp, 15 predicted proteins | sample CNSS2metaG_FD_160094 | JGI IMG/M metagenome (GOLD analysis project Ga0214543, IMG submission 160094) | Root nodule microbial communities from cowpea collected in UCLA plant growth center, Los Angeles, California, USA - CNSS2 | ecosystem: Host-associated > Plants > Roots > Nodule | place: USA... | reverse complement strand
AAAAATACATAGATATATATATATATATATATATATATATATATATATATATATATAAACACAAATGTTTAATATTTTTTTCCGAACCATCTACTTAAAAGATGTCACTTGGAATATAAGGTCATAAAATGCTAAACATTTAATTTGCTCATAAAATACAAAACTATCATGAAATTAAATATTTATTTATTTACCAAAACCAAATATATTTATAATAATAAAATAAATTGTTTATGCAATTCACATTCACTTAAAATTGGACTTTTATTTTTCGATCAAACCACTCAATTAGCCATAAAGGAACCTAATACAAGACAAGATCAAACCACTCAATTAGCCATAAAGGAACCTAATACAAGACAAGTGAAAATTAAAATGTCCCTAATTGAATTCCATTTGAAAAATGAAATTCAAACTCATGCACGGACATCCAATTGAACATTGGAATCAAATTTTAATCAAAATAAAAAGTGTGGCAATAGATTTTACTTATGAGCATTATTAATTGCATTACTTAATTCAAAGACATTGCAATATTGGTCTGCAGCCGCAACTTCCAATGCATGAATCAATTGTACACCAATTATTACCAAATGTTATCCATCCAAAATAAGCCACGCAAAGTTTCAATTTTCCGTTCTGTTCACGACTTTCTCATCCCAATCCAATAATGTTGTTACATGAGAATAAAATGATAAAAAAAACCTTTCAATTCAATGGTCATGATTCCAAATCCAAATTCACATATTTTGCTTCCTTTTGCACCCTTATTCACATAATACAATTAACACATGTATTATAAGCAATAATCCAGTATCCAAAAACTATATGGCACTTTATTTTCAACTCCTAAACAACACGCATGCATCATTTTAGTGCATCCAAAAAATACACGCAACGTATGAATTTTAGTTCCAGTGCATGGGTCACACAGGTTGCAAATCACATCGATAATTGTATCAACAGTGACCAGATCATCACTCACTTCATGCTTAAGTAGAGAAAAGCTTAATTAATACAATCCACCGATACCATTAAAGGTCATAAATAGACATCACGATCCAGTAACAATAGCAAGACACACAAATTGCAAATGAATTCATACATGCACGTAGAACAATGCAAAACCATGTGCAATTCCAATAAACACCCAATTAATTAAACACTAAATGTGTAAAGCAAACCCCATTTCTCTCTTTCTCCTCTCTTGCGAGTCACCATAACCAAAAAAACCACCACTGCAGGCTGCGAACCAAACTCACCGCGACAGGGAGAGACCACTGCAATGAACCACAACGACTCTCAAAATCACGACGCACCACCACTGCACAGTTTGATTGCAAATCATGTCCACCATTGTAGGAAGAAGAAGGGTTCGAAAAAAGGGTTTATTAGTCTGAAACTCAAATGCGTCAAACATCAATGACCCATGAGAGAATTTCGTGAGAAGAAGAAATTGGGGTTTCGTAAAATATACAAAATGCGATAGATGTTGATACAAAAACCCATTATAGATGAAATCAAATTGGGATTAACCAATTGGATTTAGGGTTCGAAAAACCCACGAGAGAAATCAACACCAAATTGAAGATTTTCCAAAAAAAAAAATCTCAATTTGCCCATGGCTACCGACAAGGGTTTTCAAGAACAATTAGGTCTGCCATGTGCCAACACGAAACTGCACACAAAATGTTTGTCAAGAGATAAAAGAAAATCCCTAAATCACAATTAGGTTTTCTCATAAAATTTGATGCAATATAATATCGATATAATATATTATTGTAATATTAAGAGCAGTTCCTAATAACAACAGCAGTATGCGGAAGCGTACCTAATGATCAGTAATTAAGAACAATATAGATAAAAGTGATACTTGATCTTCCAAATAGAATCAATAAAAGATTAGAAATTATTTACGTGTGAGACTATACTGCTCTCTTTCTGGTAGTGTTTTCTAGAGCGTATCTTACAAATGTATTTTGATGTCGTCTCATAAAACTAACTAATGGGATATCAATTTTATATCCTTACCAGCAGAGACCAGGGACCTCTTAACAAGTTCCTGAATACTTAAGTCCATCACAGATCGTTCATTGAACAATCCAACCCATCACGGATCGTTCATCAGAAACCCAATATATATTATCCATCAATGAATAACAATTGTGCAATATAATTGATATTTACAAATAATATAATTTATTAATTAATGTTAATCCACAATAATAATAGAAAATAATAATTTTATATAATAAAATTATATAAAATACAACATGATGTCCTTCGTTTGTATAAAGAGTTTGATATCAGATGTTGTTGGTGGACTCATAACTTTTCTCTTAATTTTTTGAACATCTTTTCACTGCTGAATCATTTGGATAATATCACTGTCACTTGTGATTTCAAAAATGTCATGGAATAGTTTGTTTTTAACAACTTTAACTGCACGTCTATAACTAATTTATGTGATTATTTTCCGATCTCCACAACAAATTCCATGTGATATCTTCTCCACAAGCTTAGTGAAGGTGCAATTGTGGCGAATGGACATGGACACTACTGCGTGGGACTTAAACATTAACCCATGACGGTAGAGGCACTCTACAATAGTAACTCATCGAAGTTGGGCTCCATAATATATTAACATTTTATATCTTTCCATACACATTGGGGGTCCAGAAGTCGAACATGCACTTCTTTGTAACAGTTCTATTATTTCATTTGCAAACCTTTGTAAGTTACAAAAAATTCAATAATAGAGTTAATTGGTAATTGAGGCTTACACATAATCATCCTCATCACATGCTAATTCAGTAGCATGATACATGACAACTCCATTTTCATTGAACATTGGCTGCCTGAAGTATAACTTGTTAATATTCGTTGCAATTTGTAAGTTCAGACTCTTGGTAACCAACTCAGTTAACAACTCAAACGTACAAGAGTATGGGATGCAGAACAAGGTCGGAAATGAACCTTCAAACTGGACACCATCATCATATTCCTTCATTTTTCCTTCCCTAAAAGTGGCAGTTAGATATGAATGGGCAAAATTGTATTCACCTTCACTGCCAACAAATGGTTCCATTTTTTGCACTTCTAACGGACTTCGATGACAACTACGAAGAAAAAAAATAAGTAGTGAAATGAAATTAAAATTTCAGGAAAAAAAACTAGTTTAATTACTTGTGCTTTAAGCGAAGACGACCACTGAAAGTGTTCACCTTAGATCTGTTATATATGGGGGAAAATAATATTTTAATGTACCAAAGTATAAATGGATAAAATTGCCCTTCTTTAACGTACTAAAGAAGCAAACTTATCCACCAACCTATTGTACCATTTTACATTGAATGAAGTCTTCACTTTTTCACTTCCCCTTCCACCTACCTATACACACTAAAATCCTCTTTATTACTCCGGCGACGACGACGATAAATTCAACCTCAATGCACACCACACAGCAAGTGAAATAAATCCACAAAGACCGTCTTGGTGAAAGGTTAGGCTCCACATTTATTTCATCTTAGTTTACTTCATTAAAGGTCTGTCTTATTATCTGATTCCACCAACAATGGTAAAAAAAATTCAAACTTTACTTGTTTTACTTATATGATTAAAGATAATTTTGTTCAGTTAACCAAATATTTATGGCATTATTCTGTGAATAGCTTATGAAATGTTTTTTTTTGGACTTCGGTGCTTCTAGACCCAACAATTTATACGACACCCCCTTTTTAATATTGTATTCTACAAATGCACATTTTTAAACAATTGTAAGGGAAAGAATACGAAATGTCGACATCACAAGTACTGAACCCGATTTCACTAGAGGACATTAGTCTATGCAACGACGACCAAGTTCAGGAGGTTACATTAATGGATTCTATTACTGTCCTCACCAAAGAAAGAGAGTTGGATGAAGTTCCTGTGATAGGAATGGCATTTGAAATGGTTGACAAGGTCAAAGAATTTTACAAGCAATATGCAATTAGATGTGGATTTGGTGTCAGAGTGAGAAGTTCCAGCAAAGGAGAAGACAATGAAATATGCTTCATCAAATTGGTTTACAGTCGTGAAGGCAACTATATGTCCTACATCCCTCCTGAATTGAAAAGTCAACCAACAAAGACTAAAAATTGTGCTGCTTGGATAACAGTTGTGAAGAAGGCAGCACAGTGTGACATAAGGAATGTGATACTTCACCACAATCATGACCTTAGTCCTATGAAGTCAAGGATGATTTGCGAGAACAAAAAAATTAACGTGCAAGTTAAGCGAACACTGGATATGAATGATGAAGCGGGTGTGCGCATTAATAAAAGTTTCTAATCACTAGTTTGTGAGGTTGGTGGATTTAAAAACCTTCCATTTGTGGAGCCTGACTTTAGAAATTACATCGGCCGACAAAGAAGGGCATTAGGGAAGGATGAGGATGGTTAAGCATTGATGTCACACTTCTCTCACATGAGGCAAATGAACAACGACTTCTTCTTTGAGATTGATTTTGATGAGAACAATAGAATATCAAATGTATTTTGGGCTAACGCACGTAGTAGGGCAGCGTGCGAGGAATTTGGAGATGTAGTCTCACTTGACACAACATATCTAACCAACAATTATGATATGCCATTTGCACCATTTGTTGGAGTCAATCACCATGGTCAGTCAATATTACTAGGATGTAGATTGTTGTCTACGAAAGATACATTACATTTGTGTGGCTTTTTCAATGTTGGCATAAGTGCATGTCAGATAAGTCATCAGATGGTGCTTATGGCATATAATGCAATTGAAATTATTTTCCCAAATAGTCACCATCGGTGGTGCTTATGGTATATAATGAAAAAAAAATCCTGAAAAGTTACAAGGGTATACTCATTACAAAACTATTAAATCCTAGTTGAAGACATTAGTGTACGAGATGCTAACTGTCCAACAATTCTAGAGTGGGTGGCGACAATTAATTAATGATCATGACTTGAATAACAATGACTGGTTAAGGACACATATAAAGAGAGAAAACGTTGGATGCTTTAAATATTTTTTCGTTATGTCAACTACAATTAGGATGGTTTTTTCTTTAATTAAATTATTATATAATAATTTTTTACTCCATTTTTTTAATGTTTGTAATGATTTTTACCATTAACATCAAAGTTATTCTTTGTTAATAATTTGATAGAAATTTTCTTAATGTTGACCAGAAAATTTCCGATCAATATTAATTAGGATTGTTTTTATCAATGTTAATTCGAAAAAATTTTCAATCAACATCAATCAAAATGTCATAAAAGAAAATCTCAAAACAACAATTTTTCTAAAAAGAAACCATGGTTGGTGTTAGCTTAAGAATCATATTGATTGTTGTCAACTCAGAAAAAGTAATAAACAAGGTAAATAAAGAATATAAAAAATATGAAAATTAACTTAAATTTAAATTAATTAATACAAGTGCTTTCATATTAATTTACGACAAATTTTATTTTACTTATTTTATTTAATTTTATTAAAAGTGTTTACTAAAAAATTATCAAAGCGTGTAATTATAACAATACGGTGGCAAAATGTTTTTAGAATCTTCTCTACAGGTTGAAAAAAACTCTATTTTTAGTAGAGAAACCCTTAAAAGTTAAAAACACTTCTTTTTATACAAACCTCTTAATCTTTTAATAATCTTCATGTGACACCTTTTGAATTTTCACTTTGATTTACTGTGCTTTGTTCATGTAGGAAGGTTCCTCACCCCTTCTTCACAATCCATTGTGCTATTTAATTCCTTTAAACTGGGATAACTTAAGATGTACTCTTCATTTTGATAATGAAAGGTATAAGTAGATATTTCTTCTAATGTTGAAATAAATTAATATATATTCATTTGTATTGTTTATGTATTAACCAAAGTTTAACACATTATTTTATAATTTTTCCTTTTGTTAGAATTAGCACAATTTCAATATAAAACAAATTCTCTTGTGATGTGATGAAAAATCCTTCTCATAAAAAATAAACTAAAATAAATTGGTGTGTTTATGTGTAAATGGAAAATCCAAATAACTTAGCCTCTTTTTTTCTTCCTAGGTGAGAAGAAAACTTTATGAAAAAAAAATAAGTTAGATTTGTTGAGTTTATGAAAATAATAAGTCTTCAAAAGGCACACATTACATTTGTGGGAACAAATTCTCTTGCGATGCGATGAAAAACCATTCTTATAAAAAAAACTAAAATAAATTGATGTGTTTATACGAAAATGGAAAATTCAAATAATTTAACCTCTCTTTTTTTCATAGGTGAGAAGAAAACTTTATGGAAAAAAAAAAGTTAAATTTTTTGAGTTTATGAAAATAATACGTTTTAAAAAGTCACACATTACATCTGTGGGATAAGTAAGAGAGTAAGAAGGGAATCAATGACAATAGTTATATAATGAAAAGTCTATGGTATTTATTGTCCTAATAAAAAATAATTTAAGTTTGTGTTTGATTTTTCTTATCTCTTGTAATATACGAGTGTTTCAAGGTTTATGGTTAAATTCTTACTTTGAAAAATATACGTTTACTTGAAATCAAAAGATACGAGAGATTGGTTTATATATTATACAAAATTTCACATAATATTATTTTTTGTTGTCTTTAGACAACAATTATAATTTTTTTTTTCAATTTTGAAGTTTTCGTGATATATTTTTGTGTTTTTTGTATTTATTTTACTTCTCGAAACTAAAAATAATAATTTTCTTAATTGATGACACATTTTTTTCCAACAAGATTTATATTTAAAAGTAACTCATACATGCCTAGTATTATATATAGAAATTTAGAAAATTGCATGATATGATAGAATTTTCATATGTATGAGATGTAATGAGCCTGTATTCAAGTCTATAAATATAACATAAGAAGAATCATGAGAGAAATTTATTTTTGTTAAATTATTATTTATCAATCCATTAATATTGTAGTGACTTTGTAGTACTTCTTACCTTTATCTCATTTTGAATTCACTATACTTTCATAGTAGGGAAATACATTCTTTTAAAATACTTTAAGTTTTAAATTATAAATATTCTTAGAGCTTACAAACGTGTTGAGTTTCGTTATATATTTAAAAATGTTGTTTAGATCAAGTGTTCAAGTTCATTTTCATTTTCAAACCTTTTAGAAATTTTAAACAAGTTTTGGAATCTACAATTATCTCTAGTTAAGAGTCCAATTTTAGTTAACCTTTTTTTTATTGAGTTGTTTGATTTGAAAAAAAAAAATGAATCTACCCAAATAGGTAAACTTAATCGAACAAATTTGTCTACACAACCAGCAATATTTTGATAATTTGCATACAAGTTTTTTATTTTTAAAAATGATTAGAATAAACTAAGTTGAGTTTATTGGAATTTATTTTTGACCTATATTAAACTTGCTTAAGAATATCTGTGAAATAAGTAGTACAAAATTTAATATTCTATTAAGAAATTTATTATAAAGTTGCTTACCATAAATCACATAATCTATTTGATCACCTTTTAGTATCCGTCTAAAATTCAATTACAAATCAATATTTATAATAATTCTATTTGATATTCACTACTATTTTATAAGCAATAATTTAGTAATTTATTATTAATCAATAACAATTTTTTTATGGTAAAACGGAAAGAAGTTAAAGGGATATAAAATTTGATTCTTGAATATGAGACAACTAATTTAGTTCTTGAAAAAAAAAATGAAATATAAATACATAAACTATTCAAATTGATCTGTAATGATAATACTTCCCCATTTTCTATTAAATTAATCTTTAAATATATTTTAATAACAAAATAATTATAAAAAAAAACAGAATTCTTACAAATTTAAGAATGAAAGTTAATATTCCGTTTTAATTAACTATTTATCCAAATCTATAACAATATATAAAAGGAGATCTCGCTTTTTGTGTTCACTTTTTAAAATATTGATTTTATTTTTTAAATATAATAATTTATTAAATTTTTAAAAATTAACCGTTATTTTTATAAATTTTATATAAAATCGGATGTCTCTGCTTTTTTTTTTATTTATCAATAATTATTTTTTAATCTGTTTTAATATATTTTACTTTATTTTTTAATAAATATAATTTTAATTTATATATTAACTCAATAACATTATAATATAACCTACTAATATAATACCACACGTAATTAAGAAATACATATGCTCGTATGCGATAGCGCGCTAGTTAAACCAAACGTAATTCAGTAGTTTCAAATTAACTCAATCTTTTGTTGGAATGACGTGGCGGATAAAAACGGGGAGATTCACTCACATACCAGTGTGCTCGTCCGTAGGCGATAACCCCTTCGGTTTTCCCCTTCCAGAAGAAAAACGATTTCCAAAGTATATAAAAAATATCAAAACGCGCAAAACAAGAACACAAAAACGCTTCTGAATTTCCCTGTTTCGATCATAATCTGAAGAAAATTCACTTCAATCAGAATTCGAATTCTAGTTTCGAGTAGAAAAGGAAGAGAAGAAATGGAATCGGAGAATTTGGTGAAACAGGAATTGGAGGAATTGCTGAAACAATTGGGGAAGAAGCAAAGGTTTGAAGCCTCTGTTTTGGCCCTCAAATCCCTTTTCCAAAGCTCATATCCTTCTGCTTCTCCATCGCTTCGCCAATCCGTATGCTCTTCTCTGTTTATGTTCAAATTTCTCATTATAAATTTTGCTACGTTTTTCAATTTAACTTTTTAAGGTTTCTGGGTTTAGTTCCTTTTGCTCAGCTTCGTTCAGTCCGAAAGAATTGACTTTGATTTGCTTGAGTTAATAAATATGGTTGTGTATGGAATAATAATTTATCAAATTAGTGTTTGGTTAACCTTTCTCATGATCATTGATTCAACTGAAAAGTCTGTAGCTGGAGACCGATCTTGTTTTCATTTGCATGTCATGTGTAAGCACCTAGGAAGCACGATCAAATTGCATGAACACCTTGAAGTCTTCCAGCAATACAAATTGGAGTAATGTTATATCACAATTTTACAAATTGGAACATCATTATATCACAAATTGGATACCAATACAAGTATTTTGTATATGGTTCCGACTGGACAATTCTCCCTAAGGACTTGAAGGAGAGAAAAATACGAAGAAAAAATGAAATTGTTTTCTCCTTTAAGTTAAAATTAGTTTGTGCAAAAGCTAATTTGTAGAAGCTCTCTCAGGTATTTGCTACAAATTTTTATTTTTAGTTTGTCCGTAAACTAGTTTTAATATATGGGGAAGTCAATTTCATTCTTTTTATATTTTATTTTAGAGGTCTTAGTGGAGAAACCTCGTCAAAACGGGCACTATGTTAAGGTTTTAAAATACAATCTGTGACTCAAGGTTTTTGGGTGTTTCCCATTGCTTGTAAACTGTAATTGTCGCCATATGAACTGCATTTGTCTGCAACTTTCAGTAATATGAAAGATTGTGACAGAACTGCAAACATGATTTCAGCCACAATTTAAAACCTTGGTCTAAGTTTACTTGTTCTCATTTTTTAAACTTGGATTGGATTCTTTGTTATGAATTATGATTCAACATTTTTATTTTTGTGTTAATTTAAATTAATTTTATATAATTTTTATTATGTTCGATAGTGTGTGATTTTAAAAATTTCTTCGTAGTATTGCATTTGTGTCATATAGTGTATCTGTGCTTTCTTGGTATAGGCTCCCTCGTTCAGGTGTGACCTGTGTGTGTGAATAGGGTTCAACCTTTACTTTAAACTTTAATGTTAAAGAAAATGTTTGTTATTGTTTGCTGAGGAGCTAAAAGGCAGGAGATTGACTGTTGTTGCTGGTGTTGTTGGCAGTTTTATTCTGTTGTTTGCCGAGTTGCTACTGTGTTGAAGACCAGATATACAGCACCAGGTTTTTGGAATGCTGGACTGGGACTTTTTGAGCTGGCATATTTGCTTGTTTCTGAACCTTCTGAGAAGGAACATTTGAAGGCTTGCATTGCTCAGGCCAGGGAACATTTGCATCTGGAAGACAACCCATTACTACAAGCTTCACAACTTGCAGATAATCAAGCACCCAGAGGTGATTTTCTTTCTAAATAATTATGTTTTCTTTGTCATTTTTTGTTATTTATAGTTGCTCACGTTTTTGTGTTGTACACATCATTCAGAGGTTTTGAAATAATTAACCTTTTTCTCTTCTTGTGTTTATCTCATCTCGCTATGATTCAGGATACCTTTTTGAGGGGCACCTTACGGTTGATCCTGAACCACCACAACCTCAATGGTTGGTGCAGTCAAACCTCTTGACGACAGCTGCTACACTCTTTTCTGCCGAATCCTCCCAAGCTTCTGCAGCAAATGAAACCACCCAAGAGGATGCAGCCAGTATTCTTCAAGATCTTATAAATAGATTGGAAGAAGTTGTGCCCTTGGTATTTATTCACAATCTTTCACATGCTTTTTGATAACCATTATTTATCAGACTTTCAATTTACTCTTAAATATCAACGTGGCTTTGAATTCCAGGTTGAGTTTCTAAAGTTGGATAAGTTTCTTGAAAGAGGTATACTGTGGCTTAGTCATTGTTTGAACCTAAGGAAATCAGGCCACGGTAGAAGTATTTAAGACCATTTTTATGGTCTACTTCGTACTTGAATTACTTCAGGGTAAATTAACAAAATAAGCTACTTGAAATTGGTTCAGTAGAGTACTATTTTCACAAAAGATTTAGGAATCAATGCAAACAGCTTAGGTATTAAGTCAACTTTTAATTAAATCATATACTTACTGTCCCATGCCGCACTCACTTTTTAAGGATCTGTTATTGATGTTAATGCATCATTTGAAGGGTAACTTGATATAAACTTATTCAGTTAAATTCATTTTGTTAATTCCTTGGTCATATTTTAGTTCTTTCCAACTACTTGCCTTTTGATTGATATATATTTTGTCTAATATAATCAGCCTTTCCATTGCTACAATTTACACTGCCCACTCAAGGAACATATAAATACTGAATTTTTTTGTGTTAGATGGTGGATGAAGGTACTGTAGCTCCAAGAGCCCCTCCTGCCAGTAAAGAGGTTGTGGCAAAACTTCCAGTCATCACTCTCACAGAGGAAATCCTGGCTACATTGGGGAAAGATGCAGAGTGTGCCATTTGCAGAGAGAACTTGGTTTTAAATGACAAAATGCAAGAGTTGCCATGCAAACACACATTCCACCCACCATGTCTAAAGCCATGGCTGGTATTGTGTTTCTAACTCCTCTTTCTATTGGAAATTTTATGATCTTCTAAAATCAAGTTCGTGCATTTCATAATATTGAATTCTTTAAAAATGGCATGTTTAAATATAAATTGAGTTCAATTTCAGGATGAGCACAATTCTTGTCCAATCTGTCGGTATGAGCTGCAAACTGATGATCATGCCTATGAAAGCTGGAAGGAGCGAGAAAAGGAAGCTGAAGAGGAGAGAAAAGGTGCTGAAAATGCAATTCGAGGTGGTGAATATATGTATGTTTAAATGGCCAATCAAATTTTATGGTTGATAATATGGTTGTTCGTGTAACAATGGATGGATGTGAATTTTTCTTTTGTTGAAGTAGTTGTTGTATTCTTTATTATGTTTAAGCTATAGATATCTCAAATTTTCAGGTTGCTCGCTTAGAACTTTTAGTTTTTACTATAATGGTAATGAAGTTAGAACCTAAGATTATCACTTAAACATATCACCATACTGGGATTTAATTTATAACTATCCATTTAAAACAAAGCTAAAATGATATATTGTAATGATTAGTTGGAATCCTACCAATGGAGTGGTAAACATGACAGTCAAAATATTAAACGATTTCTTATATGTTTGGCAATTTCAGTAATAAACCCTTTAACCATTTAGGGATCATGACACTATAGTCACTGATTTTGTATACAAATAACCTTTGAAAAAATTTGATCCTTAAACCATTTTTTTTTTTGCGCTTCTACAAATTTTAATTTAGATCTTACATGAATAGTACATTCTTAATTTTTACATGAGCTACAACACCCAATTTGACAAATTTAATATGTGCAGATCAAATTAACAATTAATTAGTTTTACGAAAATTAAATTGTATTATTATCTTTTTAGTAAGAAATTTGTGAAAATGTGAAGTAGGAACAATATTTTCCCATTTACAAATACTTGAGCATTCCAACACTGCACTGCATCAAACATTTTAAGTGTCATATAACTGGTAAGTACAGTGAACACAGTCAAGCAATTTTAAGATTTTAATATAACTAATTTTGAATAGTTGAATATAAATATGATATATTTAAAATGTGATTATTATATAGACATATGTTTGAGTCTTTAAACTTGAAAACTTTCAATTGATTTTGCAATTTATTGAGTTCTCAATGTTTTAAAATGTTTCAACTGAGGTTTTGTAATCAGATATTTTTGTTAATTATATAATATATCATTTTGTACTCTTATTAAATGTCATCACATTATATTTTATATAATATTTTATAATATTTTATTATAAGAAATCATGTTAAAATTTACTTTAACAAAAATTATTTTAAAATTAATTAACATTACAAAATTATAAAATATTAAATATAAATACAAAATTATAAAATTCTGAAAAAAAAAATTATAATTATAAAATTTAGAATTTAATAATTTCATAATCTAACGATGTCATAACTTTTTAATTTTGTAGTTTTATAATTATCTAATTTTATAATTTTATTTTTGTATATTTTATAATTTTATAATTATGAATTTATATATTTTTATAATATAATTTTGTAATTTGCTATTTTGTAATTTTGTAATTTTTTATTTTATAATTGTATAATTTTAAATAAATTTAAAAATAATTTTTAATACAGTAAATGTTTGAAAGATATTTTTTTATATCGTGTAACAAAATATTTTTTAATGACATTTAAGCATAGTAACAATGCAAGTAAGTGTCACACTACAAAATTAACACAAACATTCAACTACATGGATTCCATAGAAAAATTGTAAAATTTTTAGAGACTTAATAGAAAACAAAAATTTAGTAAAAACTCATTAAAATTAAAGATTTTTAAATTTATCATATACTCTATTATAAATTATTAAGCTTTAGTACAAGTATAAGTTGTTTGCATACCTAATTAAGTGATAAAGTTTAAATTATGATTATGTCATCATGTATGAAATAAACCATATTGCATTGAGATGAAAATACCTTGTATTGCTTTAGTTAAGAAATAAATCATATCAATACCATGATTAAAACGAAACACATATTTATAAATATTTTTTTAAAACAGTTAGGCCAATATTTTACGACCAAGAGGGAAAGGGGAATTGGTTTAGTAAATTTTTTGTAATTCTTTACACTTTAAATCTGATTTTAAATGATCTTTAATTAATTGAGATTGTGTATACAAGAATGCATTGCTTTAGATCTTTATATTTGAAGAATGCATTGATCTTTTGTTTCTCTTTGTGTAACATGAGAACTTATGCAAATTTTTAATATGTAAGTAGGGTAGTTTTCTAATAGAATTAAATGATTAGGTTATTTGTCTAATCAATTAATTTGATTGCAGTGTTAATATTCATTTTCCAGACTTAATTTAATTGATTAGATTAACAACCTAATCATTTAATGTGTTTGTAGAAAGTCATCGATCACTTTCATAACTTAACCTAATTGATTAGATTAATGACCTAATTAATTAATATGAAGACAGAGTTAATTGTTTCTTTCTGAACTTAACCTAATTGATTATATTAATGGTTTAATAAATTAATTTAACAATTTTAACATCTTTAGCTTTACCCTCAACATATTTAAACATATACTTACATTTGGTTAAGATCTACTATTCTAAATTATTCTTTTCACGTGGACATTATAAAAACAACGTGGACATTATAAAAACAACAATTTAATTCACACTTTGAAAAGTAACAGCATATTTAACCAGTTTAGTGTCTAGTTTCTAATTGAACCGGGAGATCTGGTCAGGTAAGAAAAATTCGACACAAAGCGTAGCAACAAATACAATTCTTTAAAAGAAAAAACCTTTTTTTTCAATGATTTTCTTTGGCAGGCATTAATGGAAATTCAAATAAAATATTATTTTAATTCTTTTGTTTAAAACGTGTCATTTTCATTCCAAAAAACTTGTTATTAAAAACATATATTCTTGTTGAAATTTAAACCTAGGTTTGCATGCATTTTAAATGTTACTAACTTCCGAATGTTCTATTTTTAGTTTTTGTCATTAAATTGTGATTTAATATTTCTCAAAAGTTCATTACTATTGTTATTTTATTTAAGTCAGGGTATTGATCAGTTCAATGACTAGTACAAATTTTTGAAACACTTAAAATTCCTATAAGATAGTGCCAAACAATGATAATGCAGATGATGAAGCAACCTTGCCATAAAAGTTCTATATCCCAGACGAACTATAGAACAAACAATCTTACTCAATAATAGCAATTATCCTATATTCAAAAAACATAGAACAATAGTAATTGGTATTGTGAACGTCCACACAAGTATAAATGGTGTAAATACAACTAATATAGAATCTCCACTCAAATAAAAAAGACAAAAGTATCTATTTTAATGTATTTAACAGCATTTTTGACACCACCTTTTCATAAGCAAGCAATTTCGAAGTAATTTGTTCCAGCTGCTGCAAGTCTCAACCCAGCAAATATAGGAATGCTGAATGCTGACCTCACAATGCAACCATCAACAATGAATATTTTCAAGTCACTCATCAGTACTATATAAAGTATCAATCTTATAAAATCTCAAAATGCCTTATTATAGCCCAGCCACTTTTTAGCTTGGTACTAAAAAAACAGATGAATCACAACTTCTCACCAAATAGCAACCATTATTAACTAGAAAAGTTCACTCAAATATACACTAGGGCCTGAGGCTAGGAGACAAAGTTACCAGAGCAGCACCTCAAGTGACCAACTTCACCATATAACCATAAGAAAATTGCTGCTGTGTAAAGCTTTCCCAGAACCAAAGTGAAGACACCTCCATAAAAAACTTGTTGATATGTAAAGGATTTCATGAACAAAACCAACATGTGGTTGTTAAGTTCAGAAAACTGTGAACCATCAGGAACCTTTGGCCCTAATAACACTTCATCTGTCAACCATCAAGATTTCTACTCCATCTATTTCCAGATCTGGGTGTATTATGATTCGAATCACGCTCTGAGAACCTATCATTTCTAGATGCAAATCCCATTGCATCATTCCTGCCACCTCTCCGGTCTCTTTGTCTTCTCACATGATGACTAGATCTGTGTCCACCTGATTTCTTTTCGTCCTCAGCTTTATAGGTCAATGGTTGGATTCCCTGAAGATCAGGTTCAGGAACATACCCAAAAGGCCTCTTTGACTCATCCATTCTTCTAAATGTGATTGATATCCTAGCAAAAGTTTTAACAAAAACAATATCAATAATTTGTGAATTGTTTGAAAATTTAGAAGCCATTGATAGAATATCAAATCGCTTAGTACCTTTTTGCAGGAACTGCTGGCACACAGTGCTTAGCTACATCAGCTCCATTTCCATTCAAGACAAGTACAGATCTGAAGAAAAAGACTACTTATAAGATTCTGAATCTTCTATAGAAATAAGAAAGTTGAAGAAGAATTCAATCTAACTACAAGAAATGTAATAGTTGAATCCAGACTGAATACTTACCCCACAGGTAATGGAATAGCAATCGAACCATCAAATTCACCGGGGCCTACAATCTTTAAGTTTGCTCCAAAAACTATATTGCACTCGCTAAGAAATGAGACAGTGCAAAATGGTCGAACAAAGTCATGGTTATCTATGTGTGGAGGTATACAGTCTCCTTCTTCATATATATTAACAATGCAACTGTCTGGCACACAAGTAGGAGGTAGTACATGCCACTTGATCAGTCGTCGGATGATGACTTTGAAAAGATCAGGTAAAGGATCAACCATTGAATGTGGAAGAATACCAGGTGGGTTACCATCTCTATCCTGTAACAAAAAACGTTACCATATTGAGACTTAAGTCACTTTTTACTCTGTTTCAAAATAAAGAAACATAAAAGCAGGTTGAGATATAGACTAACCACTGCATAATTGTAACAGCACCCAAATTGGATAGTTTGTCGTCCCTTGCCCCTCATCCACTTTTGGGGAGCAGAAAATGTTCGCTCTGAACAAGTGAAGAATTAACATCATATAGTCCATCAGAAACAACAACAGCAAACACTAAATAGTCAAGGAAATTGCTGTGAGAAAAAGTATTTTATGTTTTCAGCATCTAAAGGTAAGTCGTTAGCATACTGATATTGACCCCACCACAGGATCTAAAGTCTGATTTTTCCTAAATAATATCTCTGTTAAATTACAAGACAATATTTACTGAATAAGGTATCTGGATAATGCTTCAATTCATTAACTAATAATATAAAAAAATCAAATATGGATAGTTGACAAATCAGAAGCAAATATAGTGGTAAAAAATCTTAACAGAATGACTGAAGTGACAGAACAAGCATGTTATTGACAGTTTGTAGTACCAGAAACAGGTTGGGAGACACGAATTAATAAAATTCTACAATAAGTTGCAGTTATAAATCATCAAATCCATAATATTACTTTACACTCGCAGCAGCTGTGCTAAAGAACACCTCAAATAATCTGATTAAATTTATATTTGAAGTAAATATAAAATTCAACCCTCAAAACTATTTTTGTTGCTTAAGTCCTCTAAAAGTTTCTGTTTACACAAACTGGTCCCAACCAGTGCTAAACTTTTTAAGAACATAATCACCCAATGGAAGTTGTTAACTCGTTAATAAGTTCATACCCTCAGAGAACAACTAAACTTGAAAGACTAAAGCAACAAATGTAATAAATGAAAAAGTAGATATTTACATTTTTCATTAAAGTTCAGCACAATAAGCCATGAAGAGTGACTGCGATTTCGGCTACATGCTTGATTTTATTATGTACTCTCTCTGAACATAATTATGAGTAAAAACATAAAGTTTGGTAGACCAAATTCTAAGCAAATTATAAGTGCTTGCACCCCACTTGATGAAATCTTATAAAACATAACTTTAAAATAATTGAGATTATATTTTCTATGACTCTTATTCTTGATAAAAGAATCCAATGATGGAAGTTTTGGTGTGGGGGGAGGGGATTATTTTCAAATTTGATTAGTAGAATTAAATGACATTGACACCCCCTTAACTAGTGCAAATATTAGTTAATCTTACTTACATTTGAGTCCAGAGAGAATTCATATAATTTTCTTCTTCTTTTTCGGAGTACAATGAGGTTTAAACCTAAACAAGTTAAAGGTTGGACTCTCATTTCCTAAGACTGTCTATATGGCATAAAATCTGCTGAATCTTGCGAATGAATCTCAGTATCTGGAGAGATTAGTCTTTAGTCAGTCAACACCAAAATACATAAGTCCTCATGAAAACTATCTAAACTCCCAAACCCCTTACATTCTTCCTTAACAAAGGTAAATTAAAAAACAGCAATGGCAAAACAAATACGGAATTCAGTCAGATGTCAGTTCTTTTGAACCTAAAGAACTATAAGACAAGGAAACAGAAGCCCATAACAAGATCACACAGGACATACAAACATAAAGAAAAACCATAAACGATTGAAACAAGTCGAGAATAGAGATCACAAACCTTTCAATTCTCCTCTTTTCCCCATGTCCTGTAATGAAGCAACATAATTGACAATTCTTCTCTGTTCAGCAGCACTGAAAATCCCAGTGTGGAGTTCAAGCCCTCCAAGAATGTTGACAAGCTTCCCATTAACCCTCTCAAAGCAGGCAAAGTCTTTCTTGCGCCTCACACTCGTGAACCTAAGGTACTCCCTCCGCTCCGGAGGCAAAGTAGGCTTCTCAGCCACAGCCGCACCCACACCAGAAGCATCATTCGAATTACCCATAACAACATTAACCACATTGTTGTTGTTTTCTTCTTCGCCAAACTCATCATCCTCTTGGGCCATGTCAGCCCAACAAACTCTCTGGCTCGGAGTCTCCACACAGGAATTCACCTCCGCCCCATCTTTCCAACTCCCCAGCGAGTGCGTGTCGCAGTTATCTTCAGCGTCGTTTTGGTCATTGGGGCTGTCGTTTTGGGGCACTTCACCTGAAACCAAAGAACCCAGAAACCGTAAGAAAAAACGGGTGAAACCCAGATGGAAAAAAACGAGAATTTGGGAGAAAGGTAAGGGTCTTGCGACCTGGGTCGATGGATTGAATACGATCGGAGAGAGATTGAGTGCAGCGCGCGCAGAGATCTTGGGAGAGGAAGGGGAGCCACGTGGCGAGAAACTCCGAAGCGGTTCGGAGATCCGAAGGTGTGTAGTTTAAGAGGAAAGGGTCGGTGTCGGAAGCGTTGATGTTGTTGGGTTTACGTTGTTGGTGGTGCTGTTTCTCCATGGCGAGGTGAGTCAACTCGGAAGGTAGAATCGGGGAGAAGAAGAAGAAGAATAATAACACAGAAAGCAGTAAAGACCGCACACAACGAGATACTATGCTTCACTTGCTGCGATTTGTTGTTTGACGTTGTGGTTTAACTTCATTATATAGATGTATATAGATATAAGATATGTTTTTGATATATAAATATATATAGAGAGATATTTTTATTTTCTTTGAAATCATTAAAATTGTATTTGGCTTTAACCAACAAGATTTGATTTTCAAAGTCTTTTTATCGCTTTTTTAATATAGTTTTATTGAAATAATATATATATATATATATATATATATATATATATAAAGATATATAAATATTTTTATTTTGTTTAGATCCACTAAAATTATATTTGGCTTATCAAACAAGATTTGATTTTCAAAATCTTTTTTATTGTTCTTTTAATATAGCTTTACTGAAAAATAATTATCTTAATTTGGGAATGTAGTTTGTATAAATAAGATAAGATTTCTTTTATAAGATTTGAGTAATCAGAGTTAATACATTAAAGGTATGAAACAAATTATTTTAATATGATTAAATTCAAATTGTAATATTTTTATTTTGTTTTAGTGTGTGTGTGTGTATATATATATATATATATATATATATATACTTTTGCCTTATAACGATTACAAAATAAAAAATATTTTTTTAATTATTATTAAAATGAAAAATGCTATTAAATTTGTAAAAAATATATTTTTAAAAAATAATTAGAAAAAATAGTTCAAAAATCTAATGAGTAAAATAATTAATACGATAGGTTATTATATTATTATAGTAAGATGATTCAATTTTTTATTTTCTACATCTTTTCGATTTATCTCTTTAAATATTTTTTTTTGAATTTATCATTTTTTTTAAATTCAATATGATTTGTAATAATCAATATGTTAAAGATTTGTAATAATTATTTCAATATGATTAAATTCAAATTTTAATTTTGTATTAGCGGAAACATATGGGTGCATATATGTGTCCCATTTTACCTTATGGTAATTAAATATAAAAAATTAATTTTATTAATTATTATTAAAATAAAAAATATACTTTTAAAAAATAATTATAAATAACAGTTAAAAAAATTAAAAAAAGGTAAAATAATCAATAAAAATATTTATATGGAGAAGAGTAAAGTTGAAAATAAAATATGTATCTAAAAGTGATTAATTTCAATTTTGTATGAAAAAAAATTAATTCATATTTGATGTTATTAGATAATTGGACTAAAATATTATTAATGTATTTGTTTTCTAGAAAAAAAAAACCAACTCTTTGTATTTTTATTTAAAATTTAGTTTAATGATAAAAAATATTTTTATCGATAATTATTAGTTGTTATTTATCTATGCAGTATTTTTGGTAGTATGCAATTTATTAAAAAGATAGGTCCATACTCATCTGGACTAATAGGATGTTCAATTTTAGGTACAAGAGTAATAAAGAAAGCTTTACAACTTGTAGGTATGTTTCCACTCTATAAACTAATAGGATTTTCAGGTTTAGGTACAAGAGTAATAAAGAAAGTGTTACAACTTGTTGGTATCTTTCCACTAATCTGAAACACATTAATTACTTGAACCATCGGGACTTGGACTTTTAGTGCTTTCACACTGCCATATAACATCCTCAATTTCAATCTCAAATATAGGTGTCATGAGTCAATTATTATCTTCAATAGTCAATGTAGAGAAATATATACTATCTAGTTTCACATCCAACCCGTCCATCTCATTTAATCTCTTATGAAAGAAGACTTTAACATCATTCATCACCATATTTAATCCACACACCATATTTAACCATAAGTGATTAATTTCAATTTTGTATGAAAACAAATTAATTCACATTTGATTTCATTAGACAATTAGACTAAAATATCATTATTGTACTTGATTTTTAGAAAAAAACTATCTCTTTGTATTTTAGATTTAAAATTTAATTTAATGATAAAAAGTTTTTTTATTGACAATTATTAGTTATTACTCATCTATATAGTACTTCTAATAGTATCTGATGTATGCAACTTATCAAAGAAATTTGTCCATACTCATCTAGGCTATTAGGGTTTTCAGTTTTAGGTACAAGAGTAATAAGGGAGCCTTACAACCTCTTGGTATCTTTCCAACCTCTAGACTAATAGGGTTTTCAGTTTTAGTATCAGTTTTAGTACAAGAGTAATAAAGGAAGTGTTAAGACTTGTTGGTATCTTTCCACTGATCTGAAACACATTAATTGCTTGAACAATGGGGACCTGAACATTTAATGCTTTCACACTGTCATATAACATCTTTAATTTCAATCTCAAATATAAGTGTCATGAGTCAACTATTATCTTCAATAGTCAATGTAGAAAAAGAGATACCATCTGGTCTCACATCTAACCCATCTATCTCATTTAATCTCTTATGAAATAAGACTATAACCTCATTCTTCAACATATTTATTCCTCACACCATATTTAACCATAATTGATTAATTTCAATTTTGTATGAAAAAAATTAATTCACATTTGATTTGATTAGACAATTAGATTAAAATATCATTACTGTGTTTGATTTTTAGAAGAAAAAAAAATCGTCTCTTTGTATTTTAGATTTAAAATTTGATTTAATGATAAAAAGGTTTTTTATTGACAATTATTAGTTATTACTCATCCATATAGTATTTCTAATAGTATATGATGTATGCAACTTATCAAAGAGATTTGTCCATACTCATCTAGGCTAATAGAGTTTTTAGTTTTAGGTACAAGAGTAATAAGGGAGCCTTACAACTTGTTGGTATCTTTCCACTCTCTAGACTAACAGGGTTTTCAGTTTTAGGTATGAGAGTAATAAAGGAAGCATTATAACTTGTTAGTATCTTTCCACTGATCTGAAACACATTAATTGCTTGAATCATGGGGACCTGGACACTTAATGCTTTCACACTACCATATAACTAGAGATGTCAAAATGGGTCAGGCCCGTCGGGCCGGCACGCCAGCCAGCCAAAAAAAGGGCGGGCCGGGTTGAAAATTTCAGCCCGCCAACCCATTATAACCTGACCCGCCTAGCCCACCAGTTTAGCAGACCAAAACGGGCCAGCCCGCCCTGACCCGTCAACCTGTTTTTTATTTTTATTTTATGTTCTTTTAATTTTTAATATTTAAAATTAAAAATAATTAAAAAATAATACTTTTTTATATTATATAAATAAATTTATATATATAAAATAGATTTATAAACAAAAATTTATAAAAAATTAAAAAAAAAATTAAAAAAAATTTATAAAAAAGTTTATAAAAAATTTAAAAAAAAAAAAAGACAAGCCAGCCCGCGGGCTAGCCCGCTTGTCCGCCAGCCTGCCCTAAGATGGGACGGGTTGCAATATCCAACCCATTTATTGGTAGCGGGCCAGCCTGACCGGACCCGTTTTTGGCAGGCCACAAGCGGGCTGGACCAAAACGGGTCAGGCTGACCCGTTTTGCCATCCCTACATATAACATCTTTAATTTCAATCTCAAATATAAGTGTCATGAGTCAACTATAATCTTCAATAGTCAATCCAAAAAAAGAGATACTATCCAACCTCACATTTAACCCATCCATCTCATTTAGGCCCTGTTCTTTTGAGGGGATGTACTGTTCAAGAGGATTGGAGAGGAAGGCATGGAGAGTGATCACCTTGTTCTTTTTGGGGTGATGCAAGGGAATGGTAGGGATGGATTAGAGGGATGACTAAAAAATTTCATCCCTCTACTATGGAAGAGATTAGAAGGTGATGGATACAAAATTACCATTTTATCCTCGTCATATTTATTTTTTACCTCTCTTATCCTCGTAATTTTTTGACACGTGTTCATACAGTGTTGTCTTCTTTCTTATTTCTTCACATAAATTTATCTTTTAATTTTAGTTTTAATTTATTAATAAAAATAAATAAAATTTTATTATTAACAAACATCTAAAAATTTAAAAGTTAAAAATATATAAACAATATATAATTCTATAAAATTTGAAAAAAATAAAAAAATTTATTAAAAAATGTTACCTATATTATTAACAAACATAATCAAATTAAAAAAATATGTTCATATCAAATAAACAAAAAAAATTATATTTCAAAGACTTAAAAACAAAAAATATATATAACATAAATAAATTATTTTTCATGTAAATATTAAATTGATAAATGTTAAATTTAATTTCATACCAAATAAATTTGATTATTCATTTTTTTATAAATATATTTATATTATTTCACACAATTAATAGAAATTAAATAAATTATTCTAAATGATTTATATAGCATTTTATATTACTTTTAACATTAGGGATATTTGGTAATCTTATTTTTTTATCTATTAATTTTTTTTAATATGTCACATCACTCAATTCAATCACAAACTTTCACAAATTTCACTCTCTAATCTACTCCAAAATCACTTCCTAATCCCTTAAAAAGAACAACATCAACTTCACCCTCTAATCCTTCTCATCTCTTTCTCTCCCTCTCCTTTTAATCATTCCTCTCAAAAGAACAGAGCCTTAATCTCTTATGAAAGAAGACTTTAACATCATTCTTCACCATATTTAATCCTCACACCATATTTAACCATAATTGATTAATTTCAATTTGGTATGAAAAAGATTAATTCACATTTGATTTGATTAGAATTTTAGACTAAAATATCATTACTGCAATTGATTGTTAGAGGAAAGAAAACCATCTCTTTGTATCTTTGATTTAAAATTAAATTTAATGATAAAAAGTTTTTCTATTGACAATTATTAGTTGTTACTTATCTATATAGTATTTCTAATAGTATCTGATGTATGCAACTTATCAAAGAGATTTGTCCATACTCATCTAGGCTAATAGGGTTTTTAGTTTTAAGTACATACAAGAGTAATAAGGGAGCCTTACAATTTATTGGTATCTTTCCACTCTCTAGACTAATAGGGTTTTCAGTTTTAGGTACAAGAGTAATAAAAGAAGTGTTACAACTTGTTGGTATCTTTCCACTGATCTGAAACACATTAATTGCTTGAACCATGTGGACCTGGACATTTAATGCTTTCACACTGCCATATAACGTCTTTAATTTCAATCTCAAATATAAGTGGCATGAGTCAACTATAATCTTCAATAGTCAATTTAAAAAAAGAGATACTACCCAGTCTCACATCTAACCCATCCATCTCATTTAATCTCTTATGAAAGAAGACTTTAACCTCATTCTTCACCATATTTAACCATAATTGATTAATTTCAATTTTGTATGAAAAAAAATAATTCACATTTGATTTGATTAGACAATTAGACTAAAATGTCATTACTTTAATTGATTGTTAGAAGAAAAAAAACCATCTCTTTGTATTTTTGATTTAAAATTAAATTTAATGATAAAAATTTTTTCTATTGACAATTATTAGTTGTTACTCATCTATATAGTATTTCTAATAGTATCTGATGTATGCAACTTATCAAAGAGATTTGTCCATACTCATTTAGGCTAATAGAATTTTCAGATTTAGGTACAAGAGTAGTCAAGGGATACAACTTGTTGGTATCTTTCCACTGATCTGAAACACATTAATTGCTTGGACCATGGGGACCTGGACATTTAATGCTTTCACACTGTCATATAGCATTTTTATAACATCTTTCCACAGATCTGAAACACATTAATTGCTTGAACCATGGGACCTGGGTCAACTATTATCTTCAATAGTCAATGTAGAAAAAGAGTTATTATCCAGCCTCTAGGACTCTATCTAATATACTTTTTGCACTACCATTAAGTCTATATCATGTGTACTTCCGTCCAACTAAAGGCAGATCAATCACCTCCATCTTATTTATAAACTTATTGAAACTTATCACTTCTCTCCTACTTGTTCCATCCTAGTTAATCCATTCTCTCTCATATGAGTTTCTAACTGCATTAAAGTTCTCCATTAGGGCTAAAGTCTTACAATCATCCTTCCATCTAATTTTAACTATTTCTTCCAACATATGAATAATCTTATCTCTTTAATCACCAAAAGAATATACATTTACTACTACAACAGTGTTATCACGTCTGTTGTGTTTCATGAAGGTCAGAAATTGTTGTAGAAGCTAACTGAAATCACGAAGACAGTAAGTTTCTTTTAGTGTGTAGATTCATTATCCTTAAAGACTTATTCGCAATGTGTTGTACAAATAATCTAAAATACAACAAGAGCTTCTTGAATTTATCGAGGATTTCATAACTAGATAGAACTTTTGAAAGAGCAAAATAAAAGAATCCAATATAATAGTAAAAAGAAAAGAACAAACAAAAAGAAATAAAATTGTTTACTTATAGACAAAGGAAGTGGTTTGTTATGCATGGTGACAAACTAACTGATCACAATGCTTCATTTGACTTGTGGAATATATATATATATATATA
>Ga0214543_1004945_pt1 | contig 24955 bp, 11 predicted proteins | sample CNSS2metaG_FD_160094 | JGI IMG/M metagenome (GOLD analysis project Ga0214543, IMG submission 160094) | Root nodule microbial communities from cowpea collected in UCLA plant growth center, Los Angeles, California, USA - CNSS2 | ecosystem: Host-associated > Plants > Roots > Nodule | place: USA... | reverse complement strand
TATATATATATATATATATTTGTTATTGCTGATAAAAAAACGATTTTTATGATCTAATTGGTCGAAGCATCTTTTAAGACTATCTATAACATAACCTATGGAGAGAGGTGAAGTTTTCTATGTTGATGACCCTTTGAGGAGCTTCGGATGAGACTGTGAAAGAGGATCAACATGAGAGTGAAGTAGCTAAAAGATCTAAATTGAATGAGAAAGCTGAAATGGGAGCTTTCCTAGACCATGTTGCAAGCTCCATATATAGATTATAAAATGTAAAATCTCTAGTCAAAATTTTGTTTCACTTGCTTGTTAAAAATGATAATACAGATGAAATTCCCTTACTTAAACATGTTGCAAATTTTTTAAATGACAAATCTTGGAGGGATGAATTATTTTTCAAGAATGGGAATGCATCAATTATAATGGAATCTTTTTCCTAAGAAAGTTATACCAAAAGGTACTCCAAATTCGGGTATTTTTTACTCCAAAGGAGGTTATGTTTACAATGCACAATAATGTGTCGTTAAAGTGTTTGTATATGCATATTCAATTTTAGTTGTGATTATAGGTGAAATGATTTAAATTCATAAAAATTATGATTCGACTGTGACTTGACTCAGTTACAATTCGTCAGTAATTGTTTCTTTGGAGGCTTTGATACTAATGGTTTCATCAAACACTTATCACTAAGCCAAAATCAATTATTCTTTCAAAGTACCACACTTTCTACTTAAAAGTCTTATAGTTGAAATGTTACAATTGGATTGTCACTTGAGCGCACTTGATTAGTTTTCATTTGAGATGATCACTGTTCGTACAAGTGTTAGAATTTTGGATCACATATATATTATTTAAATGTGTTAGAGTCATTATGTTCTCGATCAAAATTATAAAGTTATATTAATATTAAGTTTAATACTAAAGGCATAATTAGGAGATTGAGCGCTCTTGATTAGTTTTCATGTGAGATGATTAGTTTTCAAATTATTGCTATTATAAAATTTACCAGTCTGGTAGTATAACCATAACTCATTTTATTTACTAATCAGTGCAACATGATGTTGCAGAGTCATGTGCTCCATTTTTTGTCACTATATAGCTTCACTTCTGAGACAACAAAGTTGTTTTTATAACTCTAAACAGTTTAGGGACAAAAGGAGAAGAACATTCTCACCTTAAATCATGACATGTATATGAAATGGATACATTTGAATTCACCAAAGTAGAATATTTAACAATTTATTCATCCCATGGAAAACTTTCATCAAACAGCATATTTCATCCATCACAAAGTGGCAGGGGCTATTTCAATCTCATACTTGCTCATTATAGGAGTAGAACGTAGCATGTTGGAGTCAGTTACCATAATAGAACCAGACAAAGTAGTTGTTGTATAAGTCTGTGATTCTTGAACTGGATGTGCAATGAAAATCTCACCCATCATGTGCTGAAATGGGTTCATAGGTTCTGGAATTTCCACTGAGCCTTCCAGCATTTTCACCACAAGACCTATTACAGGCCTGAATTCTGGCCTATATTGCACACACCACAAAGCTACCTTAGCCATTCTTTCTGCAATGTCTCTACTTTTCTGCTCTATCCCACACTTTATTATTAACTCCCCCAGTTTTCCAGTGTCAAATTTTTTCCAAACCAACATTGGAAACCACTCTTCACTTTCAGCAAGTTCCTCAACAGTGTTTCTTCTCCTGCCAATGATTTTAAATAGCAGTACTCCAAAACTATAAACATCACACTTGTGAGTCACAGGAAAATTAGGAATCCAAAGTTCTGGTGCAGCATAACCAGGAGTTCCTCTACCCTTTGTCAAGGTCAGATGAGTATTTTCCCTGTTGCAGAGCTTGGCTAAGCCAAAATCAGCAACTTTAGGGTTGAAATTCCCATCCAAGAGAATATTTTCTGGTTTTATGTCATAATGGACTATTCTTTGTTGGCACTCTTCATGCAGATAAGCTATTCCTCTGGCTGTACCAACTGCAATCTCATGAAGCTTTTCATATCCTAAGTTGTTTGTGTCATTCACCAAATACCTGTCAAGAGAGCCATTTCCCATGTACTCATAAACCAGTGCTATCATATTTCTTTCAAAGCAAAATCCATAGAGCCTAACCAGATTGAAATGATGAATTCTTCCAATTGTTCCTACTTCTGCCTTGAACTGCTCTTCAATTTTTTTGTCTGAACTCCCATTTAGAACCTTCACAGCCACCACTGTTCCATTACTGAAAACTCCCTTGTAAACAGATCCATAACTTCCTGACCCCAACAAGTTAGAGAAGTTATCTGTTGCAATCCTTAGCTGCTGATCGGTGAACCTCGTTGGTTTCTCTCTTCCCATGTCATTCAGAAATTTATCCATGGTCAGTGTCAGAAATTCCGAATCTGCACTTAATCTGTTACGAACCTGTTGTCTTTTCTGACACACATAAATCAGAATACCTACCTTCACTACTATTGAAAGCACAACTGAAACAAAACGCTGAGTTAGAAATCTTGTGACAGAATAAAAAAACAAACACAGAATATTAGAATGAGATGAAAACAAAAATACATCTAAGGTTTGAATCCTACCGACGAAGACTAAAGCCGCAACTTCAAATTTATTGAAGATGAGTGTTGACATTAGAGAAGAGATAAGAATTTTAATACACCAAAGTAATGATGAGGAACAACATATAGTATCTAAATTTATACGAAAAATCCAATGTTTTCACCGAAGAAAACCTTCCTAGTACAATTCTCCCAGGCTGGCTTCACTTTTTATACATAAAAACGACATATTAGCAGTAAACATAAGAAAGGGTCCTCAGAGAAAATTTTCTGTTCTTTCCTTGCAAATGTTATTTCAGTATCTAATTTTTAATCAATATTTGTTTGATTGATAGTGATGTTTAGCCTTGTGTAGTTCAAGTATCCATTGGAGGAGTATCACCACCTTGTATTGAAATAGACAAGTTGAACAGTATATAAATTGAGAATGTTATAGATCAATAAACTTTTTGCCTTAACTTTTTCTTTCGATAAAAATATCTATATACATATAACAAAGAAGACTCTAAAACTTATTAGCTTAAGAATTTGAGTTGAAATGATATCAATGTTATCAATCCCTTGTTTGAATTTGACTCATGTCTTGTTGATGATAAACCTTCCAAAATTTTCCTCAAAATGTCCATCAATTGTATGGAAACCAATTATATCAACATTAATTAGAAAAACTCTTACAAATAAACACCAATTGAGAAATATGAAGGATTTCAGACATTTTATTCTTTTTAAGTAAAATTTTACTTTAAAAAACTACATATCTATTATTATTAACATTTCTATTTTTATTTTCTAACCTGTAAGTATTTAAAATAAGAGATAAGAACTAAATAAACTAAGTATTTATTTTCTTATCATACCAAACTATGTTTTGCAAGCTAATCTTATTCTTAAATCTATACTTTGGTATGATAAAAACTAAATAAACTGGGAAACTGTTTTTGATTGCTATGATATGCATGGAGAAAAGGCTAACAGTTTGCTTCACTTGTATACATACATAGCAGTTCACTCATAAAAAGTTCAGAGGAAAATTGAAAAGAACAGTATGGTAAAAGAAACCAAAATAGTACACATGAACAGTTACTTTCAACAGAATCAAAGAAGCAGAAAGGAAAATATTCTACACATCATTTAATACTCCATCAAGTAGTAGCATGTACAATGCTAGAGTCAGTTAAAACAACAGAAGAACCACCAGTATCTGTTGTATGAGCAGAGAAATTCCCATCCATAAAGTGCTGAAATGGGTTCAAAGGTTTTGGAACTTCCACTGAACCTTCCAACATTTTTACCACATCACTCATCACAGGCCTTGAATCAGGCCTATACTGAACACACAACAGAGCAACACTAACCATTCTCTCAGCTATCTCCTCATCTTTCTCCTCTATTCCACATGCTATTATCAACCCCTTCAACTCTCCACCATCAATTTTTTTCCACACAAACATTGGAAACCACTCTTGGCTTTCAACAACTTCAACATCAAGGTTTCTCCTCCTCCCTATGATTTCAAACAACAGCATTCCAAAGCTGTAAACATCACACTTGTGAGTCACAGGAAAATTTGGCATCCAGAGTTCTGGTGCAGCATAACCAGGAGTCCCCCTTCCCCTTGTCATGGTTAGATGAGTATTTTCTCTATTGCAAAGCTTGGCCAAACCAAAATCAGCAACTTTAGGATTGAAGCTTCCATCCAACAGAATATTTCCTGGTTTGATGTCATAGTGTATTATTCTCTGTTGGCACTCTTCATGCAAATAAGCAATTCCTTTGGCTGTCCCAACTGCAACCTCATGAAGCCTTTCAAATCCTATGACATTGTTTTGGTTAAAAAGATACTTGTCAAGAGAACCATTCCCCATGAATTCATAAACCAGTGCTATCAGGTTTCTTTCGAAGCAAAATCCATATAGCCGAACCAGATTGAAGTGATGAATTTTGCCTATTGTTCCCACTTCAGCCATAAACTGCTCCTCGTTTCTCTTGTCTGAACGCCCATGTAGAACCTTCACAGCCACAATGGTTCCATCGCTAAAAATTCCCTTATAGACTGATCCAAAACCTCCTGACCCCAACAAGTAAGAGTAGTTATCAGTTGCAATCCTTAGATGTTGGTCATTGAACCTGGTTGGCTTCTCTCTTTCCATATCATTCAAAAATCTATCCATGGCAAGTGTCATAAATCGTGACTCTGGAGTAAGCACTCCTGGGGGGCATTTGGGTTTTAGCCATATCAAAATACAGAATACTACAAAAAAGACCCCTGCGATATTTTAGCACAGTTTAGTCAGAAACTGTAATAATATATGTGTTACTGTTCAGGCTTAATCAACAAAAATCAGAAGTATGAAAACAACAACATATGACAAGTTAAAATCATACCAATGACGATGATAAGAATGGTTGACATGAAAGAAAGATGAGTTGGCAGGAGTAGAATGAAAGTGAGGAACAAGTTGGAAGAAAAGGAAAAGGTAATGTAATTTATTTGCAGAAAGTCTTGGCATTATTGAAACAAGGAACCACGTGGCCGTTCCACCATTTAGATGTGACGTGATGCCGCGGAAATTCATGATTGATTGATTGAGTTAGGCCCCAAATGGACCAAATACTACGTTTTATATGTCTACTTTCCTTTTACATGAGGCAAAAAATTAAAATTATAGCTGAGGCAATAGGAGGTGGATTGAGTTGAGTACAACACAGAGGAGAGATGGAAATGCAAAGAATTTGATACATAAATTAATAGTTGACATGGAAAAAGTGATATAGCAATGAGATAAAGTATTTCCAAATGGAAGCAGGGAAATTTTGCCTATTTCGAAATTCCACAGAAAATTTTAAAAGAGTAAGGTATCATGTTCGATTCAATTTTGGAAGAGACTTCAAGTCCTACTCATTCACTCGTTTCCTTTGGCCTGGTGTGATTTTGAATTTAATGTTATGTTTGGATCCACCGAAGAAGTACTGTTCACGGAGATACAAAGATAGAAAGTACTGTTCACAGAGATACATAGACAGAAAAACAGATGTGGAGCATGTTTGGTTCAGATGATTTGTATCTAATTGTAAATGCTAATTTACGAATTTACGAATGATGTTGTCCATCAACTCAAGAGATACGCAAGAAAAATCAAATCACCTCGTTTATGTAATTTAATCATTACTCTGATGCTCCTTTTTCTTGCACTCTCTCTTCTTCTCCTTTGCAAAATACACTGAACACATATATATTCTACTCCTGCGTTTTATCTCTCTTTGCCTCACCATCACTCTCTACACAGTACCCTTGATCACTCTCCATCTAAAACCCTTCTTTGCATCTGGAACAAATTCTGGAAGAGTGACTTCAACAGAGCCTCCTGCTATTTCCACTCTCAGCTCCCCTCCTTCTAGGTAAGTCTCCATTTCCGTTTTCGGGTTCAATTCCAGCTTAAGCTCAAAATTCTGTGTTTGTTATGGGTTTAATCAAGGATTCCTTCTTTCTCTATGACTTGGTGATGAATTCTTTAGGTTGAACTAAAGGTTTCTGCATCGACTATCTGAGGTTGATTTCACCAAAGCATTAACCAAAAAAAGGTAAGGGAAGCTAACCTCCTGCTCAATTTTCGGATAAAAATTGTCATAGAGAACTTGGGTTGCATGATTCTGTGTTTGATTGATGCTTGGGATCATTTGTGTGTGATGAATTGTGTGGTTTTGCATGTGAAAACAGGTTGAGATTCAGATGGTTTCGTCCAGGCGAGCAGCTCTTGCCTAAGCGAAAATACTAGAAATTCACCCGTATTGTTGCGTGAGGTCTCGCCTAGGCGAACTGGTTCCGCTTGAGCGAGAGTCACTCTCGTCTAAGCGAAACAGCTTAGCCTGAGCGAGAATTCGCTCAAATTTGGAGTTGCTCTTTTTTTGGGGTCTCGCCCAGGTGAGAGTGACTCGCCTAAGTATGACAACTCTCTAGCTTAGGCGAGATTCTCTAGCTTGAGTGAGTTTCACTGCAGAATTTAATTATTTCTCTGTTTTAAATTAAATGAAGCTATACTAAGTGAATTGATGTGATATTTGTTCATTCTCTGCTTGAGTTTTTATGAATGATAGTATACGTGATGAAATTGTGTGGATTTGGTTCATCAGAGAATGTGATTGAATTAGGATTTTAAGGAAAATTCTAAAAAGGAAGGTTTTTGTGAATATAAGGACATGAGGACTCAGTTTTAGTGGTATCCTAACGCTTTAATAACCATTAAGACTCATATAGAGTATAATGGATTATGTCAGGAGGAGTAGCAGGAGGTCCTAGTCTATGGACTCGATCTGTCATAGACACGAAGGGGACTTACCCTGGGAGTGGTTGGATGATAACCCCTTGTGCCCAAAACTCTGCAGAGTTTGGGAACTGTCACATGTGTAAGCCACCAAGAGCTCCAATGTCTCTTACATAATCCGGATATTGAGTCTAGAGTCATGTATATGTGCGGTGGTTGTGGTGGTTGAATAATTCTGATAAATGTGATAAGCCTTGATTGATGTCTATTTAATAAGTTACATGAATTGTCTTAATTAAGTTAGCTTACCCTTCTTACATATGTTTGCTCTTTTGTGTCTTTTCTCCTTTGCAATGATCGCCTACAATTTGGTGTGAGCAGATAAAAGTGCAGGTAAAGATACACCTCTCATGGACAGGGGTTGATTTGTGGCATGAGCATTTCCAACAATAGTATTTACTCCATGTTTTGCTTAGGTGTGAGGTGTTATATAACCCTTTCTTAGTATAGGCTGTGATTATATACAGTACATGTATGATTATTTTTGGATGACCGTATTGATATTTTATACCAATCTATTCCTATCATATGCTTTTAATTATCATAATATAATGTTTTGTTTGATAGTATAAAAACTATTAAAACGGAATGTTACAATTACAAGTTAACTTTTTATTTATTTATTTAATGAATAATAATATTAACAATAATAATATAATATAATAACAAAATTAATATAATTAGAAATAAATTTAAATTTTCTAATTTCAAATAATAACTTTTCGATTTCATTTTAACGTTATTTTAACTAAAATTTAAATTTATTATCATGAAAGATAAAATTATAATCATACAAGTTTATCTATTAAAAATAAAAATTAAATAAATATTATCAATTATATTATACACTAAAAATTTTCATTCACATCCACTTAAATCACAATATATTTTTTTTAATCCAAACAATCAAATATTCATCTACAAATTAATACAAATCCACTCTCAAATTCATGACTGAATCCAAACGCATCATAAATATCAAAAGTACGCATTCACAGGAGGTCGAAAATTACATAAGGTCAACACTTAATGTTCTGTTGTACCTCAAAAATACAAAAAATGGAAATAAAAAATAAGAAAAAGAAACTAGTAAAAAAACAAATCAATTACTCACGTCGAGGAGATCAACTTTATTTATAAAAACAATATCCAAAATCTAAAATTATTTAATATTTAAATCAAAAATAAACTTTTTATAAACAATATAAAAAAGTATAAAAACAACTAATTCATAAATTTAAGTTTGACTGATATTTCATTACCCTTCATAAGGCATATTGTAATAACGTTCACGTCAAATTGTACCAATCACCCTCAAAACATGTTCTTCCATCACAGTCGATCCTGTATACTGTTAACCAGCCCAACATATTACATTGAGAACATTAGTTCTACGCCTAATAGAAATAATGATTTCATTGAGTAAAATTAATTTCCAGCAGAAGATCCATCAAATATAGATTGTCTTTTTTAACATCATTGTGAGAAAAATATGAACCAAATAAATCCATACTAATATTTAACTCCTCTGAGTAAAGACCGTTAACCTAAAAGATATTAGGATTTGATAGGTTCACTTTGACTAAAAATATATTGATTTATCAAGGCACACGGAATATTCACAGCAGCACCATGAAAAACACAAGAGTTTGGTAGAACATACAACCAGAAAAATAATACACCATACAAATGTTACCATACTCCATATTATAACAAGGGAAAATAAGTACAAACTGCAGGGTTCCCTACCTTATACACCTGTTTGCAGTGTCACAGACCATTACAACAAATTATGACCATGTCAGCAGACCTGTTCAAAAGCATAAAACAAGTAGAGACTTCCATTACATACACAGACCTAATTATATTACTATAAACATTACATTTCTTTTTTTCTATCCTTTGTCATGGTTCAAATTACATAAGTTGAACATAGCAACAGATGGGAAAATCAAGTGAGCTACAACCTAATATATTACCTACTTGTAATCAGACACTAATAATCTATTCAAGAAGAATAATTCATTGTGCATACTGAAGGGCAAAGTCTCACACAACCTCAAAAAAACCAAACATGGTATTGTGTCACTCATTGAAAAGTTCTCGAGCCAGAACCAACCACAAAATAAAATGCAACGTAGAAACAACTTAATACACAAATGTTCTGACCAGAGCAGTGCTTGTCAAGAGTTTTCAGTGACCAACACAAACATTTTCCGCCTTAAAATGATTTCATGATTTTAGCATTCCCCTCACAGCAGCATGCCCGTTTATTGACTGAATTTAGATGACAGAACTTGCCAAGGAAAGTTCATGGAGCTCACTTAGCATCCATTCCTCCCCGGTTTGACCACCTAATACAATAGCTCTTGTCCCTCCAACAACACATGTACTATGTCCCCAAGCAAATCTTGGAGGGCGCCCAGGTACATTTAAGATTCTCCATGTAGGCTTCTCGTCAGTCGGGTCTAGTATGTAAAGCTGGGAAGCAGAATGAAGGCCTGCAACAGACCCACCAAATATAAGAATTCTCCCACCTGGAAGGCTCACAGCCACATGATCAAGTCTAGGAGGAGGAGCTATGCCTCCTGGATTTCCAGCACCTGGCATTCCACTTCCCGTTACACACCTCCAACATGGCTCCTCCTCACTCAAATCCATTGTGAATACATCACTGGAGCGAAATCGCAAGGGCCCACTCTTGGCCAGACCCCCAAACATCAGTATTTTCCTACCACCATAAACAGATAGTGTGTGACCCAGCCGCGAAGGTGGAGTCCATGATACAGGTATCTCTCTCCAGACAGGCTTCTCCATTGAAAGATCAAGAAGGAAAGTATCACTCAAGAGTACACCAGAATCAGCACAGCCACCAGAAACTATCAACTTAGTACCATCAAGGGTACAGGAGCTATGCCAAGATCTCGGAAGTGGGGGTGCCAGTCCAGAGATTTCACGCCAAGTTGGAGGCTTTGCATCCAGGTCCAGAACAAACACATCATTGAGCAAGCCCTGCCTTCCACAGCCTCCAAATACAACCAAACGAGAACCATTAACACAAGAAAGTGTGTGACCCCACCGACCCGGGGGAGGAGAACTCACCTGGACATGCTGCCACTCCGGATTACTTGAGTTGAGATCCAGTACAAAGGTATCATTCATAGGTTGCATGTTAACCCCTTCACCACCAAATAAGACAACCCTATTACCAACTGCACAAGCACTAAAATTACATCGTGAAGGTTCAACAGCCCCTCCAACAGTCAGTTTCCTCCATGCTGCTGCTTCAAGAGTGGTCAGTTCTCTTGCTAGACGCCCCCATCCAAGTCTCCTTGCACCAGGCACAGTCTCTAAAACACGTGTAGTCTCACTGCCCCATGCATTTTGACACACCATTCTCCAAAGATCTTCATTTTTTGTTAGCTCATACAATCGCCTACAAACAGAGCCAACTGATGCAATATCTCTTGGGGTTAAGCGAGCAAGTATCTTGAGAGACAATACCTCATCACTTAACTGCAATATCCCACAAAGTCCACGAGTAACATTTCGGTCCCCTACTGGAAGAGGATTCAACGAGGAAAGCACAGATTGAAACCGATCTGATGATTTTGTAGATTCCTTAAATGTAGAACCCGGAAGGGGACCAAGATCAATGTTTGCCTCTGTGAAGAACTGGATTCCAATGACATGAGTAATCTCATCATCTCCAAATATAGGCGTCAGACGCAATCTGTTCATAAGTGGAGATCCATCTTTCCTAAAGTTCAGCAACTCACCTTGGAATTCAACCCCTTCATCAAGGCATCTCCTAATCTCTGAAACAACAGTTGAGTCCACCAATGGATGCCTTCTCTTAGCAAATGGACCTCGACACTGCAAGAACCGGCTGGAAAATAATTTAAATGATTAGAACAAAGCCACATTGAATTAGAAAACCTAGCAGTACAGACTCAGCAAACACATGTCATAAAGGGCCAGCATGTAGTGCATGATCTTTTGCCTTCTTTTTCCCAGTTATGTATTGCACATGTCACTCATTCTACTTCCTCAAGCAAATTCCTTCAATTTAATACAATAAAGATACAGGTATGTCTACACGAGACACTAATGCACATCAGTCCCAATGAGCTACATCCCCAGAGTGGAGTCCATGTAGTGAGTTTTTAACACCCCAGCTTAGCCATTCTTAGCATGTCTATGCAAACATATGAAATAATAGTTGCTGGTACGATAAGAGTGAGGAAATCAATAACCGAATAATAATTATCAAGAAACTACATCTATTTCTTAGCTTTGAATCTTGAGATTCACCTTAATGATAAAGAATAAGACAAGATAAACCCAACAGTCATAAATATCCACATCCTCGTCACAATAAAAACATTGAAAAGAAAAAATAACCATAATGAACTCCTTTCAGAACTGATATTTGCAATTCACACAATTAAACACATTATCATGCAATACCTAAAGTAACATTCTTAGCAAAATTCTAATATGACTTCTGTTAGTCTAGAAGCCTAACCCACAAATCGCTTGCATTGAAAGATATTTTGAAATGGAAAACCAAAATATGCACTTCTAGTAGATTATCATAATTATCATTATACCATATAGCTATATTTGCATACGTGCTCTCACCTAAACAGACCAGAAGTCAGTCCAGAGTCTAGACTCTATCCATACTTCCATTTTCAAACTAAACCAACAAAGCATCAAATTTAAGTGTTTTCTTATTCATCATTAAGCCGACCAACGACCCTAAATTTTCTAAGAGTTAGCCAGTTATAGAAGCTTAAATCGAGACACTTCTTTCCTACATCACCCATTGGAAAGAAGAAGGCTCTTTGATCAACACACTTCCCGCGTCTAAAAACTTATTCACAAGTGGCTGTCAACATAAAAATGTCAAACAAACAAAAATTAAAGACAGCAAGAGTTCTCTCTAAAAGTTACAGCCATATAAGCTCACAAATGACTATTGTAATTACCCTGTATTTTGCTTTTGCACTTGATCTTGTTACGACATTTTGTTTCGTACTTCTCCATGATATTAAATTACAACCAACGAAGACACAATATCCTAAAGTGGAACGTCTATCTCTTGGTGACCCTATCCAGTTGTCATAAGAATGCCCAACAAGCTGAGTATCTTCATAATATATAAATAAATATAAACCTTATCTTAAAAACCATTTTTTTAAGGTTGAGTTAGACTTAGAGTTCACTTTATAAGACTATATGTCAATATATCAACTTATATTTCATGTAGATTGAAGCAAAATGATGCGAAAACAAGTAATATTATAATCAATTGGAGGAAGTTAAAAGTAATCATTTGATATTTGACCCCCAACCCTCAAAACTCATCCCTAAACCCAAAAAACAGCCAATTTAGAAGAATCATAAAATAGAACATTCAAAGAAAGTTGTCTTTGAGTGTAGAGGCTGACACCTTAAATAGCGCTATGAAGAGACTCCAACCAGAAGCGGGTACTTTCTTGGTGGAGGGCAAAGTGGAGACTATAGAAAAAGACACTGTTTTGGCAAGTTCTCCCAGGGGATTATTACTCACATGTGGAGTGCAAGTGCCCAAAATGATGTTGATAATCTTTCACAAAACCTATCTACTTTATATTGGCCAGTTTGACCAGGGAATTATTACTCATAAGTAGTCCAAATTGTACATGACAACATTCCTTAAAGTAGCTCCAATCCAGTTTTGGTTCTTCTTGTTCCAGCTATCAAACCGAAATTACTTAGATATGAAATACAACCATTCTACCTTGTGATGAGTGCATGAATTAAAAACCAAGTAGGAGGCTAGAATGGAATTTATTTTTTTGTATTCGCCTATTTTAGACTTTTGTAATTGTTTCTATTTTTTTTTTAAATCAGAGACTTTTATCGAAATTATTTGTTAGCCAATTAGAGGGTTAAGGAAGGGAAGTGTTTGTCTACACCCTTCCCACCACACACTTTATATAAGGAAAGCTCGTGTACTCACCTTGACAACTTCAATAATAAAAGTATGTAAGTTCATATTTTGAGTGTGTCATATCTCAAATAGGGAGCCACCCCTCCTTTGCTTATCCTAGAGTGGCACTTCATAGCTTATCTCTTGTGTGTCGCATTAGTGGTTGATAAAAAAGAAAGTAGGAGTGTTTTCTCTTAGGACTACTTATCTTGTGAGCTAGGTCACAAGTGGCAAGTCTCCATATTTGCTTATCTCATGAGATTGAGTGGCACAAAGTTCTTCCCAATTCCTAGCATTATATTGATTTTTTCCATTTTCTTTATTATTTGGTGGAAATTCTTGGTAACAATTCGTCTTCATAGATCGTATGTTAGATCTTTATCACCTTGTGTCCAGAAGTTTGTTGATTTGTAAAAATGTCAGCATTTCAGCCCTCCTCGGGAATCTTCAACCATCCTAAGGGATCTTTATGGCCCTTTTATGGGAAATTCCATTTTGGAAATGCTCTAACCATGGAACCTCCACCCCCAGATGTGAATTTATTTTTTCTGTTTTTTGGACCTCCTGTATGTCCTTGATTACCATTGGTTGTTTCTCCAACTGATCCTTCAATTGTTCCTGGAATTATCACAGAAAGCCCAGTCATCTTTCTTCCTGTGTATATTGCCTAGCTACCTATGCTCCATGAAGTTATCTTACTAAGTTATGTGTCATTGGTGTTGTCGCTTCATACCAAATTGTTAACCTTCATATAGATCAAGTCACAAACCAATACCAGCAAGAATATTTACAGCAACCTATGGCAAAGAAAGAAGACAACTTGTCCTTGACAATGTTCCTCCGTGATTATCATATCAACTCAAGTTTTTTTCCGAAAATAATCTGTCAAGAATATATTCCAATCAGGTCTACCCTTTAAAAGGCGACAAAGATATTTCTAATAAATAGGATCATGGCATGACTAACAATTATCCTAATTGATAAAACCTTTAACAAACATTGAAAGCTTTAACTGTAGAAATTTAACACAGCCCACCATTTGAGCAAGTATCCCCAGTTTAAGTCATTCATAGCTCACAGTTACTCATCACTTCATGTATCAGATTTACATACTCAATTATATCATAATTGCCGTCCCATTTGAAGTTTGGACCATTGAGGATAAGTGTTCTGTTTTCTTAGGGGAGAGGGGGGGTTTATGTAAATATAAATAGGAAAAGAACATTAGTTGGTTAGTTAGTCAAATAATCTTAATTAGGATTTTTGTTGGGAAGATTACTATTAATAAAGATTATTATTGTATATTTTAACCATTGGAAAGATATAATAATAAAAGTACTTATTGATCTCTCAGTTTCTCTCTTGTATCTCTATCCTCTCTGTTTTGTTCTTCATCCCTCTTCTCTTCTTTCTTTCTCTCTATTTCTGTTTCTTTCTCTTTCCAACCTAAATCCCATATCAGCTACCTTCGTGCAGTTTAGGTTTTGTACAATTCAAACTACTTTTTTCATATTACATTCTACTTGCAATATAACATATCCGATCAAAAAACAGTGGCATCGAACAAGCCTTTAGCAAGAACAATTATCAAAAGAATAAGAGCAACTAGAAAAAGGGCATTTCAGCAGTCAGTTTCAATTTGCACAACCAAGCACACACTAGCAATTCAAAGTGAGATATAAGAATAAATTGCATAACCATATTCCCGAATATATGCATTTAAGATAATGCCACAAAATATCTGACTAATAAACAATTATAAGACAATTTTATATATGAAAGAAGTTGCGGTAAAAATCAACTAATTCTTACTCTTAGCTAAGTGAAATGCTTTCAATCCTACAGAACCAAAATCCCAGCACTAATAACTCCAATTCGAACTATGGGAAATAAAAAAGAAAAAAAAAAACACCAGTGGCACTTTGGAGAACCACTTATTCTTCAACCTTTCCCAGGTTTGTGCTTCTTTATTTTCTCTATTGGAATTTATTTCCCATGAAAAGGGAGAAAATTTCAGGAAAATAAATGCCCAGACTTTCTTTTCATGATAAATTTTAGAAGGAAACACATCTCGTTATGTAGAGAAATATTTGGAAAAGTCTGCAGCGGAGACTCTCATCATATACACTATAATCTAAAAGAAAAGGAATAATAAATTTTAGGCTGGTCCTAATCATATTTGACACACTTTGTTCCTCGTTTAGCAAATTAACCAAAACACCAGTTCCATAGCCTGAACGGATTGTTGATTCATGTTTTAACAACTATGATACGTGGTGTAATGATTTCTTTCATGCAGACCATATAATTCGAACCTCACCACTTTCAATACCAATTTAATTTCCCAATCCCTAACCTGAACCAGTTCTCCACCGTACAACAACACAGTGCGGCACTCAACACAAAGGCTATCACGATAAAAGAAATACCAAACAGGAACACGTTCACTCCGTGATTAAATTACCATTTCACGACAAACAAATCCAAATCCCTTCATAAACCCCAAACACGCACAACACAATTCCAAATTCGAGCGACTACAGCATTCAGTACGATGAGCATCATATTACATCCCACCGTAACATTCCTCCATCTAAGTTCCAACGATTTCCTAGGGTTTCGAAGGAGGGCGAAAATGCGAAGCGAAAACCTAAACCTAAGGAGGAGAAATCTGGAGAGAGGCACTAACCAGTTGCGACCGAGAACTTCTTCTGCACGGTAGCCGGTGACCATCTCGAAAACGGCGTTGACGTATATGATAGGGTGGTCGGGCTCGAGCGCATCGGTGACGACAAAGCCGCAGGGCGCGGTTTGGAGGACGGGAAAGGGGAGGGGCCCGACGACGTCGTCATCGTCGTCGTTGAGGAGGAAGGAAACGGCGTCGTCGTCGCCGCTGAGATCGGAATTGCTGTCCCACTCCATTGAAGGGAAACGGAATCGCGGCGGACGTTGAAGTTCATCCCATGGGGCGCGCGTGGAGAAGGGAGCGGTGAGAATCGGAGAGAGTGCGTGTGAGAAGTGATGGTTGAAGGAGCGTTGCGTTACGTTGGTTAGTCGGTGTTGTTGAGAGAGTGGAAGAGTGGAATTCGATGATGAGATTGAGAAGGCATAAAACGAGTGGCGAGCAATTTAGCTGAGAAAGGGGTGAGTTGAGGTTGTTCCAGAAAAAAGAAAGTAGATGACGCTGTTCTTTTTATTTTTTGGTTTACTTAAATTTCTTTCTAACACTATGTTAGGGAGATGTGTCTTGGATCAATATTTAAAAAAAAAAAATGTTGATAATTGTCAGGAAAAGTAAAATGGTACAAATATCTTGTGGATTTTAAGGAAATAGTATAAAAATGTTGTAGATTTTAAAAACTTTTACACTAATGAATTAAAAGATTTAAAATAAATATGAATTTATAAGATATGAAAAATATTTAGAAGTTTTAAAAAATATTTAAAATTATAAAAATCAATAAAATTATAGTTTAGATAAGAAGAAAGTAAACTCAATACTTTTTTTATCCTTTTTTAGTTAAGTGGTTGAATTTCAAGTAATAAATAGTATATATGAATACTTTTAGAGAATAAATAGATTGATGAGTAGCAATTAAAGAAAGAATTTGGAAAGTCTCCTTGAGAAGAATTATTTGATTGTTCAAGTGATATTTATATATCATACTAGAAATGTCTCATTAAATCTGTCAAATTCTTCATGAAAAACACCTCATTGAAATTTATATATTTTTTTAACGAGACTTTGTATAAATTATGCATTTTATTTGTATGCAGTTTCTACGTCCTAAAGAAATATAACATCAATTTCTAAACAGCCAAAAAACATTACTCGTAAACTGATATAGAACATACACTCATCAGATTCTACGTCATGATATAGAACATACGTGATACAGCATATAACTATATTAAATACATAACCAATATTGAATTATAAAATAAATAAATAATAAATAATGGCACACAAATACAAATTTTATATCAGTTATAGTCAGCAGAAAAAGTGCTCCTTCTACATCACTCAAAGTTTGATTAGAAAGTGTATTGCGAACTTTTAACTCGTCTCTAAGTAATGATTATTTAATGGAAAACCAATTGTCTGGTTCACTTTAACTCGTACCTAAGGATCAGCAATACCATCAAAAATAAATATGGCAAGAAAAACAACAATAAAGCATACAAAGGTTACCACATTCCATATTATCACAAAATAAAGGAAAATATGTACAGACTACAGATTCCCTACCTTGTACACCTGTTTGCAGTATCACACTTCATTACAACCAATTTATGACCATGTCAGCTGACTTGTTCAAAGCATAAGGAGAAACTTTCATTACATACAATGGACCTAATTGTATTAGTATGAACATGAGATTTTTTTTCTAAACGTTGTCATAGCAACCGACGGGGAAATCAAGTGAGCTACAACCCTAATATATTATTACCTACTAGTTACCAGACACTAATAATCTATTCAGGAATAATAATTCATTGTGTATACTGGAGGGCAAAGTCTCAACCACGTAAAAACAAGGCATGGTATGTGTCACTCAATGAAAAGTTCTCAGGCCAGAACTAACCTTAATAAAATGAAACCTTGAATCGACCTAATACACAAATGTTCTGACCGGGTAAGAACTTCTTAAGTGTTATCAGTGACCAACACAAACCTTTACAGCCTTAAAATGATTTCATGATCAACATTACCCTCGCTATACCATTCCCGTTTATTAACTGGATTTAGATAACAGAGCATGCCAAGGAAAGTTCATGGAGATCACTAAGCATCCATTCCTCCCCAGTTTGACCACCTAGAACAATAGCTCTTGTCCCTCCAACAACACATGTACTATGTCCCCAAGCAAATCTTGGAGGGCGCCCAGGTACATTTAAGATTCTCCATGTAGGCTTCTCGTCAGTCGGGTCTAGTATGTAAAGCTGGGAAGCAGAATGAAGGCCTGCAACAGACCCACCAAATATAAGAATTCTCCCACCTGGAAGGCTCACAGCCACATGATCAAGTCTAGGAGGAGGAGCTATGCCTCCTGGATTTCCAGCACCTGGCATTCCACTTCCCGTTACACACCTCCAACATGGCTCCTCCTCACTCAAATCCATTGTGAATACATCACTGGAGCGAAATCGCAAGGGCCCACTCTTGGCCAGACCCCCAAACATCAGTATTTTCCTACCACCATAAACAGATAGTGTGTGACCCAGCCGCGAAGGTGGAGTCCATGATACAGGTATCTCTCTCCAGACAGGCTTCTCCATTGAAAGATCAAGAAGGAAAGTATCACTCAAGAGTACACCAGAATCAGCACAGCCACCAGAAACTATCAACTTAGTACCATCAAGGGTACAGGAGCTATGCCAAGATCTCGGAAGTGGGGGTGCCAGTCCAGAGATTTCACGCCAAGTTGGAGGCTTTGCATCCAGGTCCAGAACAAACACATCATTGAGCAAGCCCTGCCTTCCACAGCCTCCAAATACAACCAAATGAGAACCATTAACACAAGAAAGTGTGTGGCCCCACCGACCAGGAGGAGGAGAACTCACCTGGACATGTTGCCACTCAGGATTACTTGAGTTGAGATCCAGTACAAAGGTATCATTCATAGGTTGCATGTTAACCCCTTCACCACCAAATAGGACAACTCTATTACCAACAGCACAAGCACTAAAATTACAGCGTGAAGGTTCAACCGCACCTCCAACAGTCAGTTTCCTCCAAGCTGCTGCTTCAAGAGTGGTCAGTTCTCTTGCCAGCCGACCCCATCCAAGTCTCCTTGCACCAGGCACAGTCTCTAAAACACGTGTAGTCTCACTGCCCCAAGCATTTTGGCACACCATTCTCCAAAGGTTTTCGTTTTTTGTTTGCTCATACAACTGCTTACAAACAGAACCAACAGATGCAATATCTCTTGGAGTCAAGCGAGCAAGTATCTTGAGAGACAATACCTCATCACTTAATTGCAATATTCCACAAACTCCACGAGTAACATTACGGTCCCCAACATGAAGAGGATTCAATGAGGAAAGCACCAAACGAAATTGATCTGATGATTTAGTATATTCCTTGACCTTAGAACCTGGAAGGGGGCCAAGATCAATGTTTGCCTCTGTGAAGAACTGGATTCCAATTACATGAGTTATCTCATCATCTCCATATATAGGTGTCAGATGCAATCTGTTCATAAGTGGAGATCCATCTTTCCTAAAGTTCAGCAACTCACCTTTGAATTCAACCCCTTCGTCAAGGCATCTTCTGATTTCGGAAACAACAGTTGAGTCCACCAACGGATGCCTTCTCTTAGCAAATGGACCTCGACACTGCAAGAAACGACTGCAAAATATTTTAAATGATTAGAACAAGTCAATTTCAATCAGAAAAACTCAGCGGTAGATACTTAAGGAAGAAAGAAATGTCATAAAGGACCAGCATGAATTGCTTATTTTCTTATGCAGGATACTCTTTTGCCTTCTTTTATTTCCTTTTTTCCCCAGTGCAGTGCACAGGTTACTAATTCTACTTCCTCAAGAAAATTGAACCAAATTTATTACAACATTGAGTTATAAGGGTTATAAGCTAAGACCTTCAATAATAAGCTTGTTCATAAGTACATTTAAGAGAGAAAAAATAAGATGAAATAAACTTATCCATAAGCTAAAATTAGTTTATGTATAAGTTGAAAATCATCTTGAAGAAAAGATGAGATGGAAGAGTGTCTAAAAATTAATTTTTGCGTAAGATAACTCTAGTTTATGGAGAAACTTATTCTATTTTTTCTTCTCATTTCCTCCCTTAAAAAGTTCTGATGAAAAAAGTTGTCCAAACAGACACCTAAGTTTGTCAACATGAGACACTAATGCACCTCAATCCCGACAATCTACAAGCCAAGAGTAGTAGAGTTAATAAAGTAATTTTTTAACACCACAGCTTACTCATTCTTAGCAAGTTAAAACACAGAATACAACACTTGCAGGACGAATAAAAGACAGAGAGAACGAATCTCCAAACAAACTACTGTTAAGAAAGTACAACCATTTCTTATATTTGAATCTTAAGGATCGCATTAATTATAAAGCATAAAACAAGATAAATCCAACAATTATAAATATCCACATCCTCATCACCATATAAATGCCTTTTAGAACTGATATTTACATTTGATAAAACACAACCACACAAATTATCATGCAATACTTAAGCTAATCCTTTAATTAGCAAAACTCTAAATTTTAGAGAGAATAAATAGCCAGTCTTTCTTTTCATGATAAATTTTAGAAGGAAACACAATTACGTTGAGCAATATTTGGAAAAGTATGAAGAAGAGACACTTATTATATAAACTATAATAAAAAAAACGAAGTAATAAGTTTTAGTCTCGTCCTAATATATAAACTTTAATCTCAAAGAAAAGGAGTAATAAATTTTAGTCTGGTCCTCAACTTGTTTGAGACACCATTTGTTACTCGGATAGCAAATTAAAACAAAACATATGTTCCCCAGGCTGATTTGATTGTTCATGCTTGTTTTAACAACTATGATTTGTGGTATAATGATTTCTCTTAAGGAAGCCATATAACTTGGAACTCAATATTCAGATTGCGGAGCACATTATATGATTTAGTACAATGAGACAGAATCTGTGTTTTAAAACATATATGTTTGGTATGGTGGATAGGGAGTATAGGAGGAAAGAAAATTTTGAAATTTGAATTGAAAGAACAAATAGAATGAAGGAATATTATCAATTTCATTCTTAGAAGACAAATTTTCTCTCCCTTTTCTTTTCATCTTCTCTTCAACCAAACAAAAAGAAAATTCATCATCATTTGTGTTTCCTTTCTTCTCTATTTCTGTCCTCACATCCAAACATACTATAAAAGAGATACAAGAAAGGAACCACCATGTCTACAATTAGTAATTACTAGGCCTGTGGTGGCCACACTATACTCTAATCAATTCATGTTGCCTCTCTAGTTCTAGTGATTTCAACTTTAGGACCTGAAAGACAAGACCTGGCAAGCATAAATGTTCGTAATTTTTATACACTAACAAGCAGTCAGTACAACAAAACCCTAATAGGAAAGAAAAAATCCAGAAAAAAGAGGAGCACAAAATGAATATTTAATCGGAAGACATTAGATAGGCCTGGCCCTAATAAAAACCAATACCATTTCCTCGCACCAACCAACCATGCAGACAAGTTCATTACACAGAACTTGATTCCTAAACCCCTTCAATCAAAGGACCAAAATAATAATGAGAATCTATGTACTTCAAACAAAGTAACATTCTTTACTCAGGACACCAATCTGGAAATGACCATTTTCACAATATGTTCTTACTTAGTACCCACAATCATTCACAGTTTCCAAACCACTGGAGTTTCAGGGCTTATTGCAATTCAAAAACAGAAAAAGATAATCGAAAACCCTCCTCTAAAATGTTCTTACTAACTCTCCTACTTACTAAACAAAGAAACTATTCTTTTGAAGTTCCTAATAAATTAAAAATGTATGTACCTTTTCATTTATCACTTTTAACCATCCTTAATACCCGAACCAGTTCTCCACCATAAAACCAAAAAAAAAAAATAAACCACTAAACACAGAAACAACAGAATTACCATCATCAAACCACCATTTCACGACACACAGTAAAAATCCGAACCCCTCAACAAAACCCCAGACACGCACAACACATTTCCAAATTCGATCGACCAGCAGCATTCAGTACCACGAGCATCACATCAACATTCATCCATTAACATCCTAACATGGTTTCCTAGGGTTTCGAGGCAGAGCGAAAATGCGAACAGAAAACCTAAACCTAATGATGCAAAATCCCGACAGAGGTACTAACCAGTTGCGACCGAGCACTTCTTCTGCACGATAACCGGTGACCATCTCGAAAACTGCGTTGACGTATATGATAGGGTGGTCGGGCTCAAGCGCGTCGGTGACGACGAAGCCGCAGGGCGAGGTCTGGAGGACAGGGAAGGGGAGGGGTCCGGCGAAATCGTCATCGTCGTTGAGCATAAAGGAAGCGGCGTCGTCGTCTCCGCTGAGATCGGAATCACTGTCCCACTCCATTGAAGGAAAAACGGAATCGCGGCGGTTGAAGCTCACAGCATGGAAACGGGAGCGGCGGTAATCGGAAAGAAAGTGGGTGGTGACGGCGTAAGGAGCGTAGCGTTGTTCAGTGGGCGTTGTTGAGAGAATGGAAAATTGGAATTGGATGATGAGATTGAGAAGGCATAAAAGGAGTGGTGAGAAATTTAGCTTGGAAAGGGTTGAGTTGAAGGAGTTCCAGAAAAAGAAAGTGGATGACGCTGTTCTTTTCTTTCTCACATGTGGACTTGCCACACACCACTCTGGTGGGCACTCACCGTTCCCAATCGCGCTTTCCAAAGTCGCAAAAATCTCTCCCTTATCTTTCAACTTCTGGTCAATGAGTAAACAAAAGTTCCACAAAAAAAAAATTAAAATTAAAATTTGTTAAAAGAAATTAAAATTGTTTTTCTTGAATAGAAGTGGATAATTTGGAAAGGTGGTGCATGTGCCCACTTTCTACTTTTTTTTCCTTTTAAAACTAAACCAACTTTTTGCAACTTAAATGTCAAAACGTCGTTGCAGAAAGATGCTTATGTGGATCATTGTAGTGTTCGGCATACAATCACTTTTGTTGTTGCACGCGAACTCTTTAGAAATGCAATTTTATAAGTGTGGAAATAAAAATTGATATTATAAATTGTCATAAGTTAATACTTATTTATTGTATGATATTGAAATTGTCAATTTTAATATTTTTGGCTTTTCAATAATTGATTCTTGGAATAAACGAATAGGAACATGTCGAATTGATATTCAACTAATAATTTCATGTAAAGGTGAAAGATCAAGAAGTGATGTGATATATGTGTAACGTGATATGTCCACGTAGTTAAAATCTACGGTCTATGTATAATGTAGATATTTTAAATTTATATGATTTTAAAATATAAGATATTTTTTTTAAAATAGTACATATATATAATTAATTTGCTTGTGCTTTAAATATATAAACCATAAATGTCAAATTCAGCTTAAAATTTTGAATAACACAATGTGTGTTAATTTTTTTATGATAATAATAATTATAAAAATAAATATAAATATTTTTTATTTATTGTAAATCATGTTTATTTGTTTAATTTTAAAATGATTAACTTTAAAGAAAATAGTTAAATAAAAAAATATTAAATTCGAAAAATAGTTGATAAAATTAGAAAAAAAAATGTAGATATTAAAAGGAGATATTGTCTTTATATCTTTATATATAGATATATTTTATAATAAAAAAGTCAAAAACAAAAATATGTATTGTTAGAATTGAGACGGAAGATACTCGCACGTGATTCAAAGGCTGGTTCATGTAAATCTAAAACATAAAAATGGACCACCTTTAGATAAAAAAAATGGTATTTAACATATAAAAATATAATTATATAAAGGATTAATTATGTTTTTGGTCTCTTAATTTTTAGTGAATTTTGAAATTAGTCTATTTTAAAAATTTTGACCAATTTAGTTCTTCATATTTCGAAATACGTGAATTTAGTCTTTTTAATTAAATTTTGTTAGGTTTATTTGATGTTTCGTATGCATTTCAAGATTATATTTGAGTTGTTTATATTGTTTGACACATTTTTGCTTTAATGTTAAGTCAAATATTATTATGAAACGCACTTGAAATGTCAAATAAACTTAACAAAATTTGATTAAAATGTTTAAATTCACGTATTTCAAAAAATGAAGGACTAAATTGATCCAAAATTTTGAAATGGACTAATTCCAAAATCTACCGAAAATTAAAGGAAAAAAACATATTTGACCCTTATATAAATAAGTTACTAAAATATGATTTAAGTTGGAGAGAAAGATGGGGTTTTGAAAGCATTATTTTTCTCCGTGGTTGGGTAACTTTCAAAAGAATGTCTTGACGTGGTTTTCTACTACGTTGTGTTGTGCTTAGCACAAAAGCACTTTTTCTTATATAGACTTATTTTTGGTACAAATTAGGGAAAAGAGTTGGGACTCTTTTTGCTACTTTTCCCTTGTCTGAGTATAAGTGGCTTAATTTGGAGACATTTGAGTGAAGAAATATGTGGATAGTGAGAATGTGGTGAGTTCAACATTCATAAATAGCACAAAGAAAGTAACTACTGTTTTCAGTCTTTGAGTGCTTAGATATTTGGGTACGTTTTCTCTTAAAATCAGAATAGCGTTAAGATATTTTTATACACACTCCACTGCTTTAGTGCATATAAAGGAAAAGCCATTTTGAAGAAGTAAACCTGCCATCTACTTTTCTATGATTCCATAAGCACATTTTGGTAGCATGTAATTCTTGGTGAACAATAAAGTGACTTGGTACTTATGACAAGATATCACCGAGAACCTAATTTCAATATTGTTTTATTTTTATGACCTTTTTTTCTCAACTATTTTTCCTATATTGTTTCACTCTTAACATTTTAATGTTAATGAGGGAATGAAATTGATAGTTTAATGACTTAGTTATCTTATCTAAGAATAAGCTATGTAATTTTCTTTTTAATATACTCTATCCTTAACTGTAGTATATTTTATTAATTCATGGATGTACAATTCTGTGTTTTTTTTTTTACATTCGCCTTCTTACTTTTTATATATATGCTTAAAGAGTGGAGTGGTCGTAGAGCTATCTTTTCCTTGAATCTTGGCATATAAAATTACTAGAATTAAGTTGAGTATTCTCACTTATATCTTCTTATGAAAAGTTTTTCATTCATTTTGTGTATGTTGTTCAACATAAATAGAAATTGTGTGTAAGACATGATATTTATAGGTTATATGTTTCCATTTTAGTATGCTTAATATAAAGGATTTGTTTATTGAGATATATTCATTTATATACTCGAAAAGAGTTGTTGCAAATATTCATTTAAATATATTTGGATAACAACAAAAAAATTGTTATTTCAAATAAATGATTAATTTGGGTAATAAGATCGCATTTAAGGATTATATATATATATATATATATATA
>Ga0214543_1004944_pt1 | contig 24958 bp, 7 predicted proteins | sample CNSS2metaG_FD_160094 | JGI IMG/M metagenome (GOLD analysis project Ga0214543, IMG submission 160094) | Root nodule microbial communities from cowpea collected in UCLA plant growth center, Los Angeles, California, USA - CNSS2 | ecosystem: Host-associated > Plants > Roots > Nodule | place: USA... | reverse complement strand
AAAAAAAAAAAAAAAAATATCACATATATATATATATAAATATATATATATATATATATATATATATATATATATATATATATATATATATATATATATATATATATATATATATATAAAAGTGCGAGCAGATCGAGTATTTTAGCCTGCTGGTTTGTTTAACCTATGGCTTGCACAAGCTAATGACAATTAACTCTCAATTACTTAAATTTCTAAAATTTGGTGACTCCAACACAATACATCGTGTGTATTTCTTATAAGCAAATTGTTCATTAGAGTTTTTTCTCTGGTCCATCCATGCAGGGGTAACTACTTCAAATATACACAACTATCAAAATCTCTCTTAAAATGTCTTTTGTTAAGTTATCTAGTTGTTAACTCTTTGACAAGTGTACCAAATCATCTTAAGTAGTAAAATGGAAGTCCAAGTATAGTTTTCCCTAGACGTTTGTTTGTCTAATTATGATTACTTACTGATTTTAGCGATGGTGAAAAACATTGTTTGATTCAATCTAAAAAAAATAGCATACGAAATTATAAAATTTAAGAATTGATTTGGTAAAAGCTTCATTAGGATTGAATTTCATGAACTAAATTAACACAGTAAAACAATATATATCTATGTTATTCAAACATTCACATAATAAACACACTTGCTCTAATTCCTTATATGCAAGTTCTAATATGTATGTTAAAAACCTAAATCCTTAGTCTTTTTAACATATAATCTACATTAAGATCATATGTGTCTAGAATGACCAAGAGATTTGGTCTACTCCTATAACCAAAGCTCTTGGATTTCTATCCATGTCTACGTTTCAATTCATTTCCAATTATTTGGTACTAACAAATAGCATGATATTCCATCATACACATTAATAATCCAGATAGAACATTTGAATATGAAGAGATTATATTGCATCAGAAAAGTTACACAGAGTATGAATTCATTACATACAATCCTAATGAAATGAGATTTTAACTACTCCTAAACATATAGAACATTAAGATTTGATGAATTCTAACGAACGAATAGAAGAATTTGATGTCCTTTAGCCCTAGAAGTTCCCGATACCGATTTTCTGAGTTTCTGATGCGTTTTCAGACCAAAAGAAGCCTTTTTTTTGTTTTTTTCTCGACACTTAAATCACAATTAGAAATTGTCTGCTCGCTGGACGAGCCTGAGCTTTCACTACATGAGAAATAACTTATGATTCACTTCCAACTACTTTGTCTCGCTAGGCGAAATAGTCTTCTCGTTGGGCAAGTGTCGGCAATTTGACTGAGCGAGATGGTCTTGGAAGACAACTCTAATCTTCTTAAATTTTCCATTTTCCTATTTCAAAGAAAAAGAAAAATATACCCAACTTAAAAGAACACATAACTCCAACATATTTATATGAAATGAACACAAAACACATGAATAAAGATAAAAGATAGAGGTTAATAAACATAAATGCTAAGTATTCATCAAACTTATCAACAGTGGTTATAAAATTTGGGTTGTTCCACAGATTAAAGGTTGGAACAACAAGATCTGTTTGAGTATGACAAACGCATAAGACCTTCTTACATTTGAAGGAGAAATTTCTTTGAACCATTATTGTCAACTAAGGTATTTTCCTTAAACATTATTTTCTTATTATTTAATATGCATGATTTATCCAAAAATAGATTCGTACTTTTCGTTGTGCATGTTAAAAATGAGATTTTAGCCTTCATATATGCAATGTGCAAAGTTCACCTTGCAAATTCACTTGGTAAAATTAAATTAGACTTCAAGTTTACTTCCATAAAATGATGTTGAATTTATCAAAAGTTTAAACTAACAGATTTGTTTAGTCTATTATATCACCCTTGATATATCACTACAAGAAAATTATTGAATAATAACAATTTTAGTGACAAAAAACAATTAGTCGATATAATGTGACCAATTTAGATATCATTTTATAAATTAAAAAATATTGGTATCTAAAATAATTTTATAAACTAAAAATTATTGGTAACTAAAATAATTTCAAAAAATTATAATTGATATCTAAAATGGTAACTAAAATAGTTTCTATTATGAACTAGTCACTAACATTAGTTACCAAGATCTTGGTTACCAAAAAAATTGATCTCTTAATTGGTTTATAATTAGAAAATTGGTTTCTAAACATATTTTTCTCACTAAAATTAGTAATTATTTAAAAGTTTTTTTAGTGTATCAATTCTTTATCCATTCTCACTTTTGATATATCCATTCGAAATTTCATCTTGTTCAGATGAAAATTATTTATATTAATGAAATACAAACATTATGATTTATTAGGTTGACTTTAAGTTCATTTCATTAACATTCGATTTTTGGCGTTTTTTATTTATTTTTCACTTAAGGAATTTTACTTAAATTAATTTAAGAATTTATCTTTTCAGTAATGTCTCTCACCCATTAATGAAAAAAAAAAATCAATTTAAACACATGTAAAGAGTAAAGATCAAAACTCAATACTCCAATACGAAAACATAAGGTAAAAACCACATTCAAACTAATAATTTTCGATCACATGAACATTGTCAAATAACACAATCTAAATCTAAATCTGAAAATATAAATTCTCAATTCCTTTTATTCAAATTTTCAATATGAAGAACAAAGTATAATTCAAAAGATGTAAATTAAACGTTTCCAAATTTCAAGTAGAGCACTTTCAACACCGAAATTTAATTATAAGTAAGAATTTAGCTCCCTTGATCTAAAAAGTTGCTTTTGATTTAGAAAATATACAATGGGATATATTTTTTTTTCAAAAACTCAGTATCCTACCATAGAACAATCCTATTAATTAGATTTTCAACTTTTTTCTCTCAAATTTCACAAAACTTAAAACGAACTTGCATGCGTGAAATTTCTTAAAAAGGGGAAAAAAAGAGAGCACTATCCACTCTTTTTTAATCACATTTCCACTCTTTTCGTTCTTTAGTTTTACGATTTTTGAGTTTTTATAATTTGAAAAACTCTAATCCCAAAACTACTTCTACCACTCTCAAAACCATTCATACTACTCATAAAATAAAACTGCACTAACAAATAAATATAGAAAATTCTAAGTCGTTTCAAATGTTGAAGTTCGCTAATTATACTAATTCTGCTGATTCAGATAATACACTAATTTTGTAAATGCATTTCATATTAATTTTGTTTGGCATTACATATAGATGTGATTCTTATGAAAGGACAAATAAAAAATAGTGTTTTAGTGCATAATAATTACGAGCAAAATATAAAAAAAAAATATTATACATGGAGTATGTGGACTTCCTATATGTTTCGTCGTTATCGGTCACTATTAATATTTTTGGTTAAAAGACGAGTTTTAATTAATATGACAAGCCAAGGGAGTGCTTTAGTTTTTGAGTGACAATGAATATGGTGGGAACCATTCCATTGGAAACATTGTTCCATACAATTTTTTTTCGTACATCTCTAGAAATGGAAACAAAAATCACAGCTCATATTGTGATAAAGATTGACCCTTTTTAGGCAAAATTATTTACCACAGTATACATTTCTTATTAAAAAATAAAAGGAGTACCTTATTTTTCTCCTCTTTGCATTCTTTTTTTCTCTACTTTTCTCCAAGAAATGAGGAAAGTTGTTGTCATTCATGTCATTTGTATTTTTTTTTTTAAATATGATAATTTTTTCTTTTAAATATAGAGAAGTCATCCCAATAAATTATTATAAAAAGTTATATAAAAATTAAAAAAATGATTTTTAAAATTAATTTTACATGTGTAGATTATATAACGTTTGCTTTAATAGAGTTTACCTTTAATTAATTAAATGTATAAAATTAATGTAGTTTTTAAAATATTTGTTTTCTTTCAAAATTTAAAGAAAAAAAATATATATATATATATAAACATAAACCATAAGTTGTTTTTCTTATACATTTTTATAATGAAAAATAAAAATTAAGTAATTCGTTGTAAACAAATATTTTGTGAGAAAAAATGACAACAATACGATATGGAAAGTGGTTTCATTATTACATCTCTTTTTCCTCAATAAAAGTTCATTCCCATATCATCTCTAAATGTAGCAATTAAAAAATTTTGATCTCAATTTCATTCCCACCGGATAACAGATGTAATCATATACTTATACTTATACTCATTTTTTTTAAATTTCAAATATCAATTAAATCATTTTTATATAAAAAAATAATGGTAAAGAAATTATGATATTATAAAAATATTCAATTAAAAGAACATATTATCTTTTCTTCTGCATATTAAATGTTAAGAAAAATATTATAGTTGAATAAATTTACTTCCTTTCTCAAAAAATGAGATATTTCTTTTATATTATGAAAAAAATTTTAATATATCACTTGAACGAAATCGCACAAATAACAAAATTAAATTAATAATAATTTAAATTTAAATTAGAGGTATCAAAATGGGTAAGACAGAACCATTTTGGTCCAGCATGCCAAAAATAGGTTGGGTCAGGCTGACTTACCACAAAATGGGCCAAAAATTGTAACCTGCCAAGTCACAGAGTAGACTGACCTGCCATTCTTTTAATTTTTTATTTAATTTTAATTTTTAAAATTTGTTTGTATATATACTTATAAATAAATATTTAAAATATATTTAATCATATAAATGTTTTCTAAGCTTTTAATTGATTAATTAATATTTTTAATTTGATAAATTAAAATAATTATTACATTTATATGTTGAATTACTCTAGTATAACTAATATTGAAACTTAATTTGTAATTTTAATGATTTAAATTACAATAGTGTTACATATTTATATTTTTACAAAAATATAATATAGAAAATTTAATATTTTTAATTATTTTTTTTTAATTTAAAAAATAAAAAATAAAAATAATGGACCAACGGGTTGAAACCCGACCGACTCCATTTTGGCAAGTTGGCAAGCTGACCAGGACCACAATCCATTTTCAAACTCCTAATTTAAACATAGATCTTTCATGTTTTAAACTTCAATATATGTTAGACGCCGATAAAAGATATTTATGAATGTGTAATTAAGATTGTGAGAAGAGAAAAAGTACCTTGAATTTTTTATTAATTTTTTGGATGTAAAACAAACCAAACAGTCCATTGAAGAAAAAAGAAAAGTATGTAGTCAAAGAAACAAAAAGAAGGATTACAAAACTAAAAACCAAGAGAATAATATATATATATATATATATATATATATAAAGAATTTAGGTTACTTAATAAATTATGAGTACTTTAGTAGTTTAAACATGGTCATGGACAATGATGAGGACGAGATCTAATATTGGGACAAGTATGGAGAAGCAGACATATACATACTCATTCTTGCCTCAATATCCAACTGAAAAGATCAGGTATTATTCATACTCACACCTATGGTCAGGAGATGTAGAGATTTTCCGTCATAATGAAAACAAATTCGGATAATACCTACATGATGAATTTATTTGACATCTCTTACAAAAAGACACATGGAACTTGAAGTAGAGTGAGAGAGAAAGATGCAACTCTTTAATTTTGAAAATTAGGAAACGTGTCACATATTTAATGAGACACGTGTCAATATAGCAACATGTATTGTGCGCATACGTTTCCATTTTGGTAAAATTTTACTTTTGTTTTATTTTGAATTTTTTTCATTGTTTTTTGGATGACACCAATCAAAACTTCCTCTATGTGCACCCTTCAATTATATTATATTATATTATATATATATATATATATATATATATATATATATATATATATAAATAAGTATTTAGGTTACTTAATAAATCATGAGTACTTTAGTAATTTAAACTTGGACGAAGATCAGGACAAGAACTGATATTGAGGCAAGTATGGAGACGTAGATATATACATACTCATCCTCGTTTCAATACTCAATTGAAAAAATGGATATTACCCATACACATACTTAGTCAATACAAGGATCTTCGTCAAAACAAAAACAAATTCAAACAATACTCATGAGAACAAATTTATTTGTTATCCTTACCTTAGACATCAAATATTATTTGATGAAGTCAGTTAATTGTAAATCTCGTTTTAAACTTTTCTTATAGATTCCTATAGGAAGGTATAAAGTATTTGGTAAAGCATACTATTGTGTAAGGTTGTTCCTTTGAGTGTCATGGGAGAATGCTCGAGAAAAGATTGTCCTACTACTATAGTAAAGGTTCACTTGAATCATATATGTTTCAATGTATTCATGAGGACCTATTGTACCTCTTTGTGGTTGAATATTTCCACCAAAGAGGTAAAAGTATACTCATAACTGTCATGTATAAAATGATGAAGGCATTCCCTGTCTTATAGGTTAGAGTGAAGGTTTTCTCTTGATGTAACTAAACATGAGTTTTATTACTTGTAAGTCAAAAATATGTTATTTAACAACTATGTCTTGTTGATCAAGTTTATAAGTGTTAAATGTAAGTAAATTGAATTATCAAAATAAAATAACTTCACTCATATGTAATAGATTAATTTCTCTAAAAAAGCTCAAATGATATAATTTTTCAATATTATTACTATATTTTTTATGCTAAATACATTTTTTTTAAATAAGATAATTCACTGAGCACCAAAACCTCACTCATTCAACACAAGACAATCAACTCAGTAATATTTCTTTTTTTTTTTTAAAGTGACTACTATAACTTGAGCAATGAATGTCATAAAATATATTTGTTCAATCTTCAGCTTAAGTCAAGAAAAACCTTTAGATCCAAACAAGAGAGTCGTTATTGCTCAAAAAACATAAAATTCTTAGTTAAAGATATTTTTTACTTGAGCGACTAGGAAGCACTCTAATATACTTTGATATAAAAATAGGAAAATGCTTCGTTGATTAAGGGATGCTCAAGCAATGAGTGATGGTATGCAAAACTATAAACACAATACTTAAGAAGATTCATAGTGATGTTGTCTTGAAAAATAACTTTATTATTATATAGTCATATTTTTAATATTTTTATATGTATATATGTTACCATGTGTTAAAATATTGAGATTGAATATTTTTACTTGTTGATTATAAATGAGTATAATTTGTTTTTATCTTTTATTTAATATTGGTGATTTAATATATTCTTGATTTTAGAAAGTGATATAGAATTTGTTTTGAATAAAAATTTCAATATTTTAAGTTTTTAAAAATAAATCTTATCATATTAATTTGTTAAGTTCTTAAAGCCTGAATTGTGAAATGTATAGAATATATTTTCAGAATCTTAAGAAAAAGTTTGAAAAGTAATTCTTAATTAACATTAATTTTGGTTAAAATTACTTAATACATTAACATTCGTTATATTGGGAAAAAATATTTATTTAGTTTATTATAGGAATGTTAATATACTAATTTCTTATCATAATTATTAATTTGGAAATATTTGTTAATTATTATATAAATTAGTATTTAGTAATATTCATTGGAAAAAATATAAAATTATATTAACAAGAAAAATATATATAATATATGTTTTAAATAAACTAGCGAATAATGCGATTGAAATACTTTTAATTTCATGCATTTATATTGTTTAATTTATTTCAGTTATTACATCATTGCTTCATAATTGTTTATGATAAAAAATAAAATATAATAATCCTTAATTAGAAGTTTACAGTTCGACAAAATTCATCAACAACTCTTTTTGAGTATGATAGTTGTATTCACTCTGTTTGAAAACTACAACAAAATCTTAATATACTTATCAAATAAAAGTATTATTCATAACTAAATTTTTGTCCTTATAGTAATAAGCATGACTATCTCTAGTTTGATCTATTGTTTACTGGTATTCTTTTTTATCAGCATCACATTTTATCAAATAGGATATAAAAACATACAGAATAAATTGGAACACAAACAGAAAAACTTTACTCATTGACAGATTTAATATAATATATAGAGATAAATAGATAATATAATTCTAAATATGGTAGGAGAAATTAATGATACACATGAGCAACCGCCATGAAAGTTATATAAAAAATTATTTAATGAAAAAAAAAAAAAGAGAATGTAATATGAAGAATGCAGTGAGTTGCATCTGTTACATATTATGCAGTTTGGTGTTTGTTTATTTAATCCAGGTGGTTAATTATTAATATTAATTGTCAGGTATGCCAACCATCATTGTTTTCCACTTTTATTATATTAAACATTATGAACAACACCGTACTTTTTTCTTTTCTTTCTTTAATCAAAAGCCTAAAAATTTATTGACCAAATTGCTCTCACTGAATCAATAATAATATATGTTTATACTATAAAGGGCAATAATTTCAGTCGCCGTACCTATGATATCATGTGCTTTCCCTTCTTTTTTTAACTACCTACTTAAATTAATTCTCAGCTATACCAACCAATAAAATAATAATAATAATAATAAACATTATTGTTTTCATTGCGAGAAATTAATAAGGAATCATAACACTATCATCCATAATCAATGAATCAATCAATTGCCACAGTTTTATAAAGGTTAGCATTGTTGTCTTTTGATCCACCACCCGTTTACACTCATCCGTATATACGCTTTACGTACGTCATTCGTAACGTACACTCACCTCCGTAATCATACGCTATACAGAGGTGGGGTTTCGTTCTTTCTGTGTCTTTCTTTTTTAGATTTTTATTTTTTATTTTCTGAAAACTATGAGATTTCAAAAAAAAAAAAATGAAATAAAATACAACACTGTGACTCAAAGTGTAAATAGTTTTATATTATCATTTAACTGTAAAATGTTAGATACTGTAATCATTTTATTGACAAGTATACTTATGATAAAAGTTTAACATGTTTTTTTGTTAATCTATATATAGTGTAACCTTTTACAATAATCATAAAGATTACACTCGTAAATATTTATTTGTGTAGGCTTGTCTGGTTTTATTTGTCTACATGTTAACAGATATTTATATATTTTTAATGTTTTGTACTTGGTCTAGTTAAAAAATATTATTCAACTTTGTACGGGATCAGGTTTCAGAAAAAAAAAAATCACAAAATTCTATCATTTTTTAATCGTTCAATTTAAATTATTTCAAGATACTATACTATCTTCATACTATAGTTTTTTTTAATTATTTTATTAATAGGGTGGAATCACCATATTATTATAAGTTGCAACAAAAATAAAATAAAATAAAAGTGGAAAAAATTGTATAAATTAAAAAAAAAAAATCTCAAAGGGGATAGATGATTTTACTCTTGCTATTAACATAATTAAAATTAAAACTTATATTTATGACCTTTAAATTAAAAATAATTGTAACTATATAGAAGTTTTTTGTTTGGAAATATTAATGTATTTTAGTTTGGAAATAGAAGTTTTTTGTTTTTTGGACTATAAATCTTGTAGTTTAATTTGGAATATATACAAGTTATTACAACTTGGTAATCCTGAAGCTTTTCTCTAAAGATATTACTATTGTTGATATATTTTTAAAAATACCGGATTAATTATTATACGTGAGACCTAATTAATTTTTTTTTTTTGGTCAGCAAAGGAGACCTAATTAATTTTACTTTTTAATTGCAAAAATTTGAATTGGGACAACTTAATATTCCTAAATTTCTTTAACAAATCATTATTATCATTTTTGAAAAATATATAAATTAATAGTGGTTAGACAAGATGTATTATAAATCACATGATTTAACCAGGAGACTTTTAAATTGTGATAGATAGGTTATGTCAACTTTATTTAAAACCCACCAACACACAAATAGGTTTTTAAAATAGAATTATGTATTTCTTTTATTTAGTTTCTCATCTACTATACAATACTTACAAAAAACTGAGAATCAACTTGGCAATTTGATATCACAATTTCCTTCATTAAAATATATTTCATGTTCCTATAAATTTATTTATTTTTATTTAAATAAGATATTGCATAAATTAAAAATATTAATTAAAAGCAATTCTTGTGTCAAAAGAAAAATATTTCACGCCAATAAAATAAAAATGAACTGTTCACAATAATCAATAATAAAAACAAAATCAAGAAAATATGTTTTAATTAAAGTATAAACAACATGTGTTATTAGATAATTTTTTTGTGAAATCCTTAAAGAAAAAATAGGCACAAGATCTTAAAAATGAGATAACATAAAAGAATTAACAAAAGGTAATGTTAACCAAGAACTTAATTATATTATGAACATATTAATGGAGATGCTATTATAATTGAAACTTCATTGAAACTTGAGACTCGAAGAAATGGTTAGTTGTAACCCTAGTGGCTACATACTTAATCTTTGAGTTTTGGTTACTCTCTCTGAGTTTTTTTCTTTTCTTGTAACATACAACACATCATGCATAAAACCCTTTTCTTCTTCCAAACACCAGATCTTATTTTATGCTTGCCATGAAGAATTAAATAGTTAGTCAAAAGATTTAATAGAGTGAATATTTTGTGAGAAATTTTTACATTTTACCCATCCCGTGGCAGAAAATTTGTCTGGCGAATTTGTACCTGTGACAAGTAGTATCAGTCTTTCAGAGTTGGTTCGCCCAGCCTCCAACCACGGTGCAGATAGGTCAAAATATATCACAATCAGTGTCTGCCACAAATTCGTCATTCAATATTATCATTGAATATATAAAGGTCTTGTATATGGTCCCCTAACGTTAATAAATTTATAGAAGGAGTACCCTACCGCCTTTCATATTTATACATATAAAATTGATTTTCCCTATGCATGTTGGTCTTCATTCACGTTCACCGGTCAACATTTTTCACTGGTTGTCTCAACAAACTTGCACAAGCACACACACTAAACCATGTCAGAGAAACAATACTATATATTATATAAGGGCTTAGGAAAGAAGAGGCAGAAGCTCAATAATTGAAAGCGATGAACCATTAATCCATTTTTGTTTGCTTTGTGGATATCACTGTTTCATGAACAGCAATGGTTGTTCCTCCTATTCACGTTGACATATATCTGCTACATGCATGACCGACCAACAACAAACAAAAGATGAACAATGATGTTATACGTAACGTAGTCTATGATCATTGAACGTAACTTCCACTGCAACCACAACACTTCTTCTTCTTCTTCTTCTTCTGCCTTCCATCTAATTGCACGCTGTCTACCAATATATATCCTCAAATAGACACCCATTCTCCCGCATCACATACGCAAAATTACAAAACTCAGTTTTCAAATTAATTTAATGCCTCTTCTACTACATTCTTATTATAACATCCTAAACCTGGTTGTCCCAGTGATTAAGAAAGTTTGCTTTTAGAAGATGCATAAAGCATTTGATTATTTCATTTTCCTGTTCTCCTTCCTTGTCTTCTTTTCTGTCCCCCACTTCCTAACTTGGATAACCCGGTTCACGTCACTTACTAATTTAAACTTGTACCTTCTCAGTAACTGTTTCCCATTCCTGAATATTCAGACCATAAACGTTCGAAGTAAGAGAATTATGTTTTTTCTTTTTTCACTGAACCGAGGTTGTTAGGTTTACTTACAACCGCAAACCAGACACAGATTGTATTTTAGTATTATATACTAGAAGAGGAGTGAGTTAGAAGTTTAACATTTTTCATAACTTTTGTGTTAGATGGGTTGATTTAAACTAAAGGGGAAATAGTAATGCAGCAGAATAAGGAGATATCTTTAAAGCTGCAGAGGAGATACTTGAACTCAATTAATTTGAAATAACAACAGAAACAAAAAAATAAACTTCATGATGATCGTGCTAAGAGCACTTGGTAGTGGTTTTGAAAAAAATATTGAAAGAAATCATTGCAATGATCCAGCTTTTAGATTGCGACAGGATGAGGGATCCAATTGTTAGAGAAGTGGTGGATCTTTGTCCTTATTATAAATATCAATTACTGTGAACATGATGACGTATTCACTGCATTATACCTGCGTAATTTTTATAACCACGTGCTTAACTTTACTTAATCAAAGATAATCTTGTAGGTTCATCCTTAGTTTATCTGTGATATATATGTTAATTAAGGTAGAAGTCATTGGTGTGTTCAATAATATTATAAAATAGTCATAAAATTTATTAATAAATTGATAATCAATATATCAAAAATAAAATTATACGAAAACTTTAATCAAACTAATGTTATGTTTATTGATAAAAAATTAGTTTATTTTTAAAATTAATTCTGTTTGGAACATGATTTTTATAAAATGAAGTCTTCTTTCCAAACATTTTTATTTTACTTATTTTTATAAAAAAAAAACATATATATATATATATATATATATATTATATTTTATAGAAGCACATAACTATATATACATTTACATACATTCAGTTAGGTATCAGTTAAATGTCATAAGCTCATAATTTATAACTATGAGATTTTATATAAGAGAATAAAAGAGAAATAAATATAAATATAATATATGATTTTTAGAGTGAGAATTAGGGGTTAAAGACTTGTGTTTCTATTTTTGTTTTTACTTTTTGATTAAAAATGTTACTTATAACCGACCTATAGATGAATAAATAAATTAATTGACACACAAAGAATAGAAAAGTCAAAATGATAAAATGAAAGAAAAAATAGAAAGGTCAAATCCATCATGATAATACCACATTATATATGTTATAGGTGAACACACCAATATCTTCTAATAACACAATATCATATTCATAATACATATAAAAGAACTAATCAATCTATTAAGGCTGTAAATTGTAGGAAGAACTAAATTATTTCAATTTAAAAGTTTATTACTAAAGAGGGATGCTTACGAATGAAATTAATGGATTTCTTTTTTTTTTAGGAGTTTATTATTAAAACAAAGTCTCCATAAGTTAAAAGAAATATTTATAAATTACTTTTAGTATGAAATTTTAAATGTAACTTTCAGGCTCATCAAACAAAAAAAAAAAGCTCTTATAATTGTAGGATACTAACAAGATCAAGTTCAAAGATTCAATGTTTCTCTAACCATCAGTCTATAACCTATGTCTAATTTTACAATAATATAAAAAAAGGCATATTTTTATGGTAATTTAATTCTACGGTAATGCAAAGTATATTTTAATTGTGATTAATATAATTGAAAGAAGATGCTTGGTGAATGAATAGTTGTATAAAAAAACATTACTTTGGTAGCGCAATATATCGAAGCAAATCTTGAAAAGTCAAAACAAAAGGTTGAAAGAAACAAAAGAGAATATTTTGGATAACAATAAGGCAGTAGCAGTAGGTATTGTTGAAGGTGAAGCAAATTGCAAAGGAAGATTAGCTACAGAGTCATTATCAAAGAAAATGGCTCATCATGATGCTTAAAACTCTTTTCATCAAATTTTAACAATGTATACATCAATCAATATTATATTTCAATTCTCACTTTCTTTCCCTTAACACAAATCCTTCTTTCATTATAGTCCATACACTTATCACCCATGGACCCATTTCTTCTTATTTTTAGTACATTATTCTAACCTTTAAATTCCTACTACCTATGCTCAAAATATCCTAATCAAAACTAACCTTATTTTTCAACATAATATTCATTATCTTTCTAATATATTAATTAAATTTATATTTCTTCTTTTTAATTTCAGTTTCAACTTGTGTTATTAGAAAACCATATTTTTCTTTCAATCATCCCTACGACAGACGCCAGAGGAACAGTGGAAATTGTCGGCTAATCATTGGAGCTCAAAAATTAGTTCATATACGGAATAAAGAGAATGAAAAGAGCACAAATCAAAATTTAGACAAGTATTTCTTAACAAATCGTAATTTAGGTTTTCGGGAAACATAAACTTGTTTAGTCCTATGTTTCAAAAAAAGAAAATAAATAATTTATTTAACATTTAATTTGTGATATGGAAATATTTTGTCAATCTAAAATCTCAAGTTGTCATCATTCTCACCCTTGATTCGACATCACTTTTACCCTATTATTTCATCAACATTTTTGCACTGTCATTGTTATTGTTTGTATGTGTTTACCATTTGTCAGTGTGTGTGTTTTACACGAACTTGTGAGAAATCGATTCTGAGTTACTCTCCTTATTATGAATTTTATTATTATACTCTGTCTAATTATCTTTTGATTGAGTAGTTTTTTTTATTTAGAGTGTTGCTGTTTGGTTAACAATGCGACATGTTTTGAATGATTATTTTTAATTAATTCTAACAATATTTGTTTTTTAATCTTTTGAATTACTTCATTGCAGAACAATGTTATTTTATATTTGGTATTAGTTAGACCGTTTCTCGATCAATGTTTAATTCTGATATATATGAATTAAATTTATTTTATTGATGTTTGTAATGTTATCTTGTATTATTGACACTAATGTTATTTTTTTATTAGTATTTTCTTAGAATTATTTTTGTAATGCAAATTATGAAAATTTTTGGCGAACATTATTAGGTAATACCTTCTTCTGTTAAGTCGAGAAAATTTTTCAGTCGGCATCAATTTAAACATCAGAAAATAAATTTCGACCAACAATTTCGTAAAAATAATTTCAATTAACGTTAGTATAAATAATTATTATTGACATTAATATATCAATCTAACAAATATAAAGAAGAAAATTTTGTCAATATCAGCTGAAAAAAATTCAAGGAAATTTAAAAAATATAATAATATCAAGTTGACTAAAAAAGTTATCAATATTAGTATTTTTAATTATTAATAATTATTTAACATTTAAATAAATTTTATATTTGATGATAATTAAAATAATTTATTTAAATAAAAGATATATCAATAGCTAATAAATCTAAAATGTATAAAAAATGTGAAATTTTGAGTTGAACCACAAGTTTAGCTAATGACTTAGTTGCTTTTGACAATGTTGTGCTATATGATAGCCTAGATTAATTATTTTTTTCCCATAAGTGACTTCTTTTGTTGCATTAACTATTTTAATACAACTGGTATAAGGAAGGAACTAGTTGTGATAATGTGTAAAGAATTGAAAGAAAAAAGAGAAAAATAAAAAATGAGAGTAGAATAGAATAGGTAGTGTTGTCTGCATGATGGAACCTAAAAGCCTATATAAGCAGCATCAAGACATGTCCACACCCTATCCGTTTCCTTGGGTGAAAACCAAGTAAAGAATAGTGCTACAATTATAAAATATCCAATTAAATAAATATAAATATTAACCATTAATACCAGTGCCACCGGTCACAAACTTCGCATCGCTCACACTCCTTCTCTCTGATAGCGACTGTCGGCATTCTCCTACACTCACACGTGTCATTTCTCAACCCGCTATGCCGGTTCCCCTCCAATCTTACGTGGACAAACGACACGTAACATTAGAGATCCACTAATTTTAGAAATCAATTAATGGAGGTCAATTTCCCCTTTCTTTGTAATTATTATATTATTTTTAGAAAGGTCTAATAAATAAGTTGTCCAATCATCACTCAAGATGTCCAAGTAAAACTGGTAAATTTGGTTGAATTTTTCCAAGCGTTGTAAACCTTAAAAGAAAATTAAGAAGCAGCCTTGTCTTCATTATTTAATTAAGTAAAACATCACCCTTGGGATTCGTAATTTGAACATAATTAAGACAATTTAATCCTTTTATATGCAATTGTTTTCATTCGATTTGCCTCCCTAAAGTCACATTAACAATTCATTTATTTTAGTTTACAGAGAACACCCTACACGTGCGGAAATGTTTTTTTAGGCTTGTTTGGGTTACATTACATGCCTACGCATAGGAGTAAGAACATGTGCAAAATAAGTTCTAAACACAATTTTCATGTTCAATAACAAATAAGTTTATTGAAGAATATATTTTAAACAATTTTAGTTTTTAAATTAAAATAATTTACCGAAACAGAAAAAAAGGTTAAATGGTCTATTTTTATATTTGATGTTTTGGTGTGTAGAAGAGAGTGAAGGATTTGCTTAGGATACTAATGAAAAAGTGTCTGAAAAGTTGAATTATTTTGTAGATGCTTATGTTGGTGCAGAAAGACTAGTGGATGGGAATATATACTATTTTGGGTTTTCTCTCAGTGCTCTTATTATTGAGGTAATTAATTAGGAGTGTGCATGCAATTAAGATAACATTACATCTAAACACAGTTACGTAAGCATGGTCTAATATTGCAGTAATAAAAAGCTACTACTTATTAATTCTTATTATATAATATATAATAATAAAGGCTAAAAGTAGATGAGGCATGATTTTTTGCAGCACTATTAAAATTTCATCTCATCACTTCATAAATCCCCTGTTTAACATAATTTATTTGAATAACTACATCTTGATAAGATTATTGGTATCATCTAGTTTAGGTCATAATTTCTCGATAATTGTTAACAATCTAAGCAAAACTTATTGTCAAAGTTGGAAACAAAACTGTTTCTTCCAATTCTCATAATAAAATTTAAAACTTGCGAGTGAGCTTAATAGGTATATAATATATATTTTTAAAATCTACAACGTATTTAAATATATTAAATTTGATTTTTTCTAAATAAAATAATTCCAATTTAGTAAATTTTAGTTTCTTTTATTGATATAAACATGTTTTAATTGCTACTAAATTAAAGTAATTATTTAAATATTAAATCATTATCAAAAACTTAAAAATAAATATTAATATCTTGTATATTCAATTTTAATTAATCTTATATATATATTTGTAAGAAATGTTGTTAATTGACTTTAACCGAGATTTTTTCAATTCGGTTATAATTATTTAACATTGTTAAAGTTAATTATATAATAATGAGAGTTTGATTTTTTTGCTAATTTTTTTTATCAATATCGGCTGACAAATTTAACAAATTGATAGTGGTAGAAAAAAATAATTATAATTAATACCGAATAACATTAAAAAATTAATCCTAGTAAACTATTGATAAAAAATAATTGTTGATGATAAAAAAAAAAGTTATTATAGAAGATAAAAAAAAAAACTTATAACAACAATCATATGTTGAAAAAATTCTAATTCACATATGCAGAAAAATAGTATCTTTAACATTAAGTAATCGAACTCGAACTAATATCGATGAAAAAATATATATTAATATACACACACAAAATGCTAACAATTTAAATCACAAAAAAAAAAAACTCATATATATAACAACAATAAAAGAATACTTTTATTGACATCAACTGAGAAGTACTCATCGTGATAATATCTAAATTTTGATGACACTCCAACTAAAATCAAACTAATAAAATCTTACAAAGAAAAAAAGACGAATTTAAAAATAGAAAAAAATTTAAATTTTTTTTTTCGTAGAATTAAATGTGTTGTTTTAACTTTAAATTTGTTATGTTATGTAATGCATATAAAGTCATGTATATAAGCTATGGGGATCTCAATTAATAATTTTAGAAAAATAAAATAATCAATTTAAAATGTATATATTTTATCAATCTCACTGATAAAATAAAAATAGACACATAAAATAATATAACTATAACTATAATTATATATATATATATATATATATATATATATATATATATATATATATAAAAGTTTGGGACCCATGCACCCCACTCCTCTGTAATCCTCCACAGCATATATAAATGGTTTAGAAATGTTCACATTGCATCTAATTTAATAAATGATACTCATTTCAATTAGTAATCCATATATTTTGTCCGTTTTTATTTTTTAAAATTTTAAAATAAATGTATTATTTCCATTATTTGGAATTGTTTTCTTAAGTTTCTATAATAATTTTCCGAGAACTACTATTTTATTTGATGTTAGATACTTGTATAATAATATTATTTGTTTATTAGACTATGCACAATTATCTCTTACCTCGAATAGGATGTTGACTGTATTTTTTATCTTTGAAAAATATTGCAAAGGCTATCATTTTCTTCAGAGAGAAATTTTGAACTATGTGATGACATATATGATAGTGATATGTTATATCTTTCTATTTCTAAGTAATTTCGTTCGAGGAAACCATTCCTACTCGTATGACTAGGAGAATATGAAGAAGGAGAATTTGACACATCTTTTGCACAACATTAATAACTAAAATATTACTTTTAATATTTTTATTTAATTGACACATCTAATGTTGGAAATATTGCAGTAGGTGTAGCATCATTAAATGAGAGGATCAAATAAAGCTATGAATATTTATTTAAAAATGAAATACGGGTATTATTTTATTAAAACATATAAAAAAGTGTCTATATTTTAAAATTAGAAAAAGTGTGAATGTGATTTAATAGCACTAAAGTAATTTAATTGTAATTTCCCCTATTGTCAATTTGACATAGATTTATTGTTTGCTAACGTGCTACAAGAAAACAAGTGAAAATCGCACTTTAATGAAGTTGCTTTTAACAAGAAACTTGTATAAATAGGAGATTCCATGCTCGCAATTTTAAATGATGTTGCTTCTTCACTCGGTTACCTTTTCAACTTTTGTAAATATATAAATTTATTTATTTTTAATTAAATTTTATTAAATTTATTCTACATTGTAAATATGTTTAATTATATTATAAGCTAAATTATTAGTATCTAAAATAATTTTTACTATAAAAAAATATTATAATCAATTAGTATATTATACTCTAAATTCATCATTAATATTATCAACCAAAATTTTGCTAGTCATCAAAGATTTAGTGTTTCAGAAGGACACATATTCACTCACACAATCTCTCGTCAATTGTTAGAGATGGAACAAAAATGAAAATCCATCATAGCATTACTTTGAGTGTAAGACACGAAGAAAAATTGAAGGAGGTATAGACTTTAAACTTAACTGTGAAGGAAAATCCATCAGAGTTTTGTATCCATTCACATGTCTACACTAAGCACTTGATGAATTGCAGTTGCGACAATTAATTCGTCTCGTAATGCAAGTTATACAATGCTGAAGATGAATCAAAAGCGTGTTGTGTGAGGATTTGCATACATACATGGTAGAAAAACTATCCCTAATTAAAGCTTAAACATGAAATGTTATGACTTCAGAAACTCACACTTTACAGTCATGAATAATGCACCAAAAGGGTAAAAGGGAAGAATAAAGTGAGAAAGTTATATAGGTGTACACGGAGGGATGATAACATTAATTTATATGGACTTTGATATTGTCTCGAGACTAAAGATAAAACGATTTAATAGTATATAAATGAATAAAAATCTCATCGTATAAATCGTTTTTGTGAAATTAAGTTAGGTTCAATTTTTTTTAACATGATATCAAAACTGTTCGACATATTGTGCCATCTACTTATTGTGAATTCGTCGTTTGTTAGACATAAATAAATACAAACCTCATTTTATAAACCAATTTTATAAGATTAAATTGAATTAGACTTAAAATTTACTTCTTAATATTTACGTCCACAAATCATGATCAAAACCTGCCACCTGCATTTGTACTATAACGAAAGGGAAATGACATTGAAATTGATTTGGTAGTCTGCTAGATGGAAGGGAGAATATAGAGTTGTTGCATTTTCTCCTTCTTTGCCAATTTGCGTAGCCAAAACTCGCTCGGTTGTTCGGAACACAATTAATGAACGCCACTACGTCACATTTGGCGCAATCAATGCTCACCAAAACTACTCCTTCGCCAACAATTATTGCTTATCCTTTCGATCACTGCATGTGCAAATTTCAAAACTCTATATTAACTTGTTTCACATTACGTACTAACTGTGTAAATATATAGTCAAACATCACTATTTTTTGCAACACTCTTCGACATTATCTGTCGTTTTTGGTTTTCTGGGGATTCTCACTGAACATCATTAGTTTTCAGCATTAAGATAAGTAAATAGAAAGTTTGTGTCTGGATTAATGTCTTAGAAATTAAAGGAAGAATAAAGTTATGAAGATACGAGTGAGTGAGAGAGAAAATAATTGAATTCTCTTATTGGGGGTAAGAACAATAATGTTGGTTGTAATCTGAAAGTTAGATAAGACGTGCCGATTAGAGGTAATAGTTGAACCACACAAGTACTTATCAACCCAGTTAAGCTATATGAAAGTGACACCCTATCCATTACGATTTTTCTTGGGTCCAAATGTGTTGACTTCATAAATTGACCGTGTCTCATATTATGGGCTTCGAAGCCCAATGGGCCCCAGTTTCAGACGGGGTAAGGAATCTTGATCCAGGAGTAAATGCACATGCCAGCCTGGCTCTTTGAATTACTCGCTTAGACAAATCTCTGGAGCCAAAAGACAAATTCATTTATGAATCTTATTAACAAACAAATATTATTTCTTCTCCAAAAAAAACTTTCAAACATAGAGAACTTACTTATGCACACCAAAAAAAAAAAAACACTGCTGGTATTGACAGAAAACTGATGATCACTGTAATCTAAATTTATTCTACCACATAATGGGTTTTTAATTATGTAATATATTAATAATTATTTTTTGTAAAGTTTATGACAGGTTTAAGCAGAATATATTTAATAATTTAAAACTTTATTGTGACGGAGACAGGGAAGGCAAGACACCATCTGGGTTCTTATATATGATGAGAATGCATGGTGGGTCATGCATCATGATTGTGATGGTGCATGTCGATAACCAGATGCTGCATCTTGAATAATCCAACAGTTGTTATCCGTCGGATCATGAAAATAGTAGGAGGAGGCATTGAGTCAAGTTGATGGTTGGTTTTGATGTGATTGAAAGTTTTGTTTGTACGACGAGATAGAAAAAAAATTCATGTTTAGAATTCCAACCAAACAAAAATAAACACTCCAATATGTCGTCGCAATGTGGTTTGCTACGGAATTCAATGAATTTGATGAAGGCTAAACCCTAGTTTGATGAGAAAAAAGAAGTTTTTCTTTGGTAACTACTTAAAAAATCACGTTTATTGTAAAATCCAAGTGAATTCAACACCAACAGCAATTCGTATTTCACCTATGAAAATATATAACTGTAGAAATTTTATATGTTCTCATATAGTTCTTATTATGCATTATATGCAAAATTCCAACCCAACAAACATGATGGCAATTATGTTTTCGAGAAAAAGTGTCAGAATGCGATAGCTACTTGTTGAAATATCTCATATATTCTTAGTGTGTATTTGGATAATTACTACAATTGATTTCTAAATCCTAAAATTGTATCTAAAATCAAAGAAAATAAATAAAAAATTTATTCATTTGTTTTGGTTTTTAATATAAAATTAAAATCAGTTATAGTAGAATCGGATCTAATTCCTACATGCCCTAATGTTTAAACTTATGACATTCACACTTTTTAAATATGGACCAAAATTTATAAAAGTAACTATATGTTTATTTTAATTTGTTTCAATAGACTATCTAAGTTAACCTATCATTACAAGAAAAAATTAATATTTCCAGTTAATTTTGTTTTTAAATTTTTTTAGAAAATATTTATAAATTTTGTTATGAAAAAAAAATTATAAATATTTATAACCAATTCTTTTATAAATATTTTGTATAAAACATATTTTACAACAAATTTTGTACAAATTACCATCCAATTTTTGTATAAAATATTTTGTACAATAAAACTCAAAGCTTTACGGTGAAAAACATTTCACACATAATGATTCGTCTTAAAAATATTATTTCAAAAAACTTAAAAGTCATGACATATTTTATATTTTAAATCATGTTTAATGTTATTATTTAAAAAAAAATCTTTATCAATAGATTTAAACATAGTTTTCAATAAATATAATTATAAGGTAATTTATAAAATGTTTTTTTATTGTATCAAAACTAAAATAAGGGTGTTTTATTTTTCATTACACAAGTGGAGGTGGTGCTCTTCTTTGAATGGACTAGTACAGTAATTATTAAAATATAAATTGAATAATTCTTTTATTTTTTTTAAATAATCCCATAAAAGTTATCATCCCAACTCAATTTTTTTTCTCATTATGTCTCTCTTGGTAAGCAGGTAAGAAAATGAAAAACTGAATAAAGATTTTGGCATGCTGATTCTAGATTGAAAGTGAGAAGTGAAAAGAATACACAATCCATGCATGTAGATACATAATGTGGCATATATATTTTGTATACAACTGGAGAGAAACCAGTGGCAGAGGAAACGGCATAGCTTTATGAGTGCTGTTGTTGTCGTCTGTGAATGGTGATGAAATAAACCAGAGGATAATGTTCTTCATCATTTCCATTTTGCAGTACCATAATGGTATACTTATAAGGATTCTGAGCTTCATCATAATGATTATTCTCATGAATAATTGATGTTCTGAGGAATAATATGTAACAGATTAAATCATGAAGCTTTGATGGCAGACACATAATGCTCTGATGGCATCCAGATTTATGAAGAGTGTGAAAGAAAAAAATATATTTGAAAATTGAAATTACAGTTGCCATTTTATTCGTATTGATTAATCACCATGATATCTATGGCATAATAATAATAATAATAATCTGATTATGAAAGTGAAAGAAGAATTTGATTTCATACTTGCACTAACTTCTGAAATTGACTTACATCCAAACCTGAATTATGAAGACTCGTTTCGATGGGTCTTCCATAAATTTGCAAACCCCATAGTTATTGCTTTGTACTCTCACTGCAGTTAGTGGCTACAGATGAATGAAAAAGAAATTAGAGAAAATGTTGAATGAAATGACAAGGACTTACAGTGTCCAAACATTTATCCATGGAGGCCGATGTGTCAGTAGATGAATTCAAAGCGAAGGGCTCCAGATTTGGACGATGTTGTTTGCAACTCACAAACCAGTATGAATACACCCTACAATTCTAGGTGGGGTTCAGGTTTCACCCTAACCCTAATTAACATCGTATTCTTTTTCACTGATTTCCTGTTATCGGTAATTAGCAACGATGGATATGTAAGTAAATTTCGTGTTCTTATCAAAGAAATTAAGAACAAAGAAAAATGCAGATTTATGGAATCATAATGATATGGAACATGTGAATTAATTAATTAATTAATATATATATATATATATATATATATATATATATATATATATATATATATATATATATATATATATATATGAATACACTCTACAATTCTAGGTCGGCCTCAGGTTTCACCCTAGCCCTAATTAAGGTTATGTGGGGTGAGATTACATATGAATGTTTTTTTGTTACTTTTCTTATGTGTTATTGTCTCATTTACTTGTTAACCTAAAGGAAATGGGAGAGAGTGGTTCCAGCTAGAGAAAGAAATGGAGGAAAGAAAAAAAACAAATAGGTAATTTCATAAGTGTATGGGGCTGCGGGATGAAATGTATGGAGGTGCATGAAGAAATGACCCAATAATCAGCATTGATAATCCCTGTTCCCAAAGCAATTTTATATTTTGGATAGAAGTGTCAAAACGGATAATCCGGTCCGATCCGCCTCGACTCATCATAGATTGATGATTTAGTGAGTCAATCCAATCCGACTCACTTTTTAGCTAGTTAAAAAAATTCGAATCCGATCCGGCCCACCACGGGTTGACGGGTTAAACAAGTTGGCTCACAGGTTCACTTAATTTAAAAAAATACAATTTTTTTATTTTTTTCAGTCAAAATTAAGTTATAATTCTAATTAAAATCTAAATAAACTTTAATACAATCCAAATACAAGCCAAAATAAAAAAAATACAAATTATTTATGTGTTGGCTAAAAAAAACAACCTAACATGATCCAAATGTAAAGCTCAACTTAATAAAAAACACTTGTGTGACCCATTTATATGTGGGTTGGTGAGCCAACCCGACTCACCACGGGTTCAACCCGGGTGAGTCTGGTTCTAAATGAGTCGGGTTAAAAATTAACTTGTATTGAAATTTGTAAAAAAATTTCAACCCAACCCAGCTCAAACCCGTGGTGAGCCGAATTAGTTCGTGGATTCCAAACCATTTTCAAAGTTGTAGTTTTGGAATGAAAAGAAAAATGAATTTTTAAGAGCTAAGATGCTCCTCTCTTCTAAAATTTGAATCAAGTAATAGGGAGTACAGATGTTACATTTTGGATTAATTTTGCAATAAAAGAAAGTGTAAATGGAAGTTATTGAGGTGAAGAAGATAAAGGCCCAATTCATTGGTGAAAAGGCCCATTTTTGCTGTATGCTATCATATCTCAGATTGTATTTGGTCGTCCAAAGATTATTTTTGTCCAAAGTGACAAACAGAATGAGAGAGTATAATGTCTGATACAGACAAAGACAAACATATGATGCTCAATACTCAATTTATAAAACTAATTTTTGTTTTGACTAAACCTTATAAATAACGAATGAGATTCCGGCACCATAATTTTTTTTTATAGAAAGTTTAATTTAACAATACATGCACCATTAAGAAAATAAGTGTTTGATTTTAAAGACTCTGAATATAAATTTAAAGTGTTTTTTATTGAAATGTCTAAAATCATTAATTTATATAGTTAGTATTATACATTCATTGATTATATTGATTATATTTTAGGTGATATGAGACTATTCAAAATATATTATTTTTATCAACTCAACTCAACTTACCTGTATGCTCAACAGTTTCAAATTTATAAAACTAATTTTTTGTTTGGTTAAACCTTATAAAATAGGAAGAGCTTTCTGCAACATAAATTTTTTATAGAAAGTTTAGTTTAAAAATTTCCAAACCCTTGTTTAGTAATATATATATATACGTTTTAGAAAAGAATAATTTACTTTTAAAGGCTAATTTAAGAAACTTAATTATTTATCGTGAGTCATGACTTGAAAGAGGGTGTTAGAGATGACAAATAAACCCGTGTCCGTGGGTATCACCCGAACTCGTCCCCGTTTTGACGGGGAATCCCCGCTTTGACTGGGTATGGGTATGGGTATGGGTAATACCCGAAATTTTCAACTGGGGATGGGGATGGGGATGGGATATATATATACCCGCCCAAATACCCGTCCCCGCTTAAATTACTAAACTATTTATAATTTATTAAATAATCTAAAAA
>Ga0214543_1004943_pt1 | contig 24973 bp, 14 predicted proteins | sample CNSS2metaG_FD_160094 | JGI IMG/M metagenome (GOLD analysis project Ga0214543, IMG submission 160094) | Root nodule microbial communities from cowpea collected in UCLA plant growth center, Los Angeles, California, USA - CNSS2 | ecosystem: Host-associated > Plants > Roots > Nodule | place: USA... | reverse complement strand
TGGATTTCAGGCCTCCTGCTACTCTCACCACAGCAGTCAGTCCGCTCTAGGTGAGACTAACTGGCTCCTCAGAGTGTCAGGATGCAACCTTACCTTGAATCCTTACCTAGTTATACAGATGGGGCACCACCATGGATACCCACTAACAAGGGCCATGGAATTACGTCCCGACCACTGAAACGTAGCCCCGGAGGGCTCACCTAGAGACCCCAAGGAATTACACGCTGACACAGACAAACATTCATAAAACAGCAGTAGGAGAACATCAAAGTCATGTTTACAATTCCATACCCATCCATGAGATCTATTCCTCATGCGCATCACATTTTGAATCCATACATCTGATCATCGTCACCCCATGAGTCTAGGGTCTCCTCTCATGTCAATACCATGTTCCTTTAGTTTCAAACCACATACTCATTTCACATGCTAAGTCCCCACCACACTCATCATTCATCATTTATGAATCATGTCACGCATATATAGCAACCCATTAGGCATATATTCATACACCAGTACATGCATCTTATCATAGCAGTCATACCTAAACAATTCCAAGCACAAGAGAGCAAATACGCAGCCAAACACCACACTGTCTCGCCCAGTCCCTCGCTCAGGCTGATGGGTCTCGCTCAGGCGAGACGTTCTCGCTCAGGCGGAACCCCTTCGCCTAGGCGAGGGCTCGAAGGAGGAACCAGGAGCCACCACGGGATCTCGCTTAGGCGAGTCCCTTCTCGCCTGGGCGAGATGCTCGCTCGCTCAAAAACAAGGAGCGGGTCGCCTGGGCGACCACTCGCATAACTGATCTAGGCGAGCCCCTAATTGTCTCGCCTAGGCGAGACTGGCTCGCCTGAGCGAGACCAACAGGTCTCGCCACTACTTCACCTGCAGCAGCCATGATTTCCGGCCAAAACACCCATACAAGCTACTCTCACGCTTCAAAATGAAGGATCAAACCGTACAACCAACAATAAACTCATACACAGATCAAAGGATGACTCGAAACTTGAAACTCTAACTTCCTGTACATGGAAAAACTTAGCAAAGATCCCTACTACGTGACCACGAGTACGGCAGCTCCAAGGATGCACTACAGTGCTGCGGTGAGAGTGGAACAGAACCAGACCGGTGGGGTTAGCCAAGACTCTTACAACAGATCACGAAAGAGTTACAAAAAAAAATGGAACTAGCACGAAAACGAAAGTCACTTACGTGGGGTGATGGAACTTCCGGGCTCACGTAACAGCAGAGGCAGAACCCTAGCAGAGGGGGGTTGACGGCTGCGACTCAAAGTTCTGTGAAAGAGTGGAAAATGAGACATAGGGCAACTGGAAGGGACTTTATCTACTGGGCCAGCCCTTTAGGCCCACTTACAAGGGTAGCCCCCTTTAGTTTAGGGCAGAATTAGTAAGGTGGATTTTCATGGGCCTTACATGTGTCATATATTAGCTCCTCTTTTTAAAAAAAAAAGAATTATTAAATTTTTAAAATATTTTTAATTATTTTTTGAAAATTATTTATGCCACGTGTCACATCAATATTGTGACACGTGTGAAGTCATTGCCGGAATCTCAATTTGGTCAATACATTTGTTATTTTGATTCCATATTAATCCCATTTTTTTTTAAATTTTCAATTTCATCCCTTACAAATTAAAACCAAATTTAACTTTGATATAAATATTATAATGATATTTTTTTTAAAAGTGATATATTTATTACATATTTTTAACAATATTAAGTTTATTTAAATTTATATTTTACATTAAACTTTATTTAAATTTTATTTTAAAATTTTAAATATATAAATTGATAAATTTATATTTCAAATATTTATATAACATTATATATTAATAACTTTTATACAAATGTTAGAGTTGGTTTAAAAATAACAACTTTATAAATTCAAATATAAAATTTTAAAACAACTTTGTAACAAGTTAAAATAAATATATTTAAAATTTCAAACAAAATATAAATAAAATTTAACGTAAAATATAAATTTAAATAAACTTAATATTGTTAAAATATTTAATAAAAATACTATTTTAATGTTTATAAAAAAGTTAAATTTAGTCTTCATTTGAAGGGGATGAAATTGAAAAATTATTAAAAAATTTGAAATTGAACTAGAATTAAAAAACAAATGTATGGATCAAATTAATATTCAAATAATGATTTGATACATGTCATCACTGACATGTGTCATCATATTTAACACGTAACACGATATTGATGTGATTGTTATAAATAATTTTAAAAAAATTAAAAAATTAAAACAATCACAAAAAATTGATGAAATGAGACATGATACATATTTAAAGTGGTCAACACAATGCTAAGAAAATAAGAACCTAGTTGAAACTAAAAAAAATAAATACAGAGAACTATGCTTAAAATAAAATATACCATTTATTATTATAATCTACTATTTACCTTAGAAGTTATAACTAAAACATAACAATCATCGTTACTTTCTTGTTGGAATCATAAGAAGACAAAAAGACCAAACGAAGTTGAAATTGATATCTTGAAGAGTTGTGTGGAACACGAACACAATAGTCTTTGCCTCTTTGAGTTGTGTGAAGACTTCTGGTTTTGGTTCCTCAGGTTTTATCATCTTTCTGGGTTCTCGTTGCCCTTACTAAAATCAAGACAGAAATGGAAGCAGCATGGGCCACAATTGTGACACTCATAGTGATACTGGTTCTGATATGGGGATGGAAGATTCTGAACTGGTTATGGTTGAAACCAAAGAGACTTGAAAAACTGCTAAGAGAGCAAGGCTTTCAAGGCAATCCATACAAGCTTTTTGTTGGAGACAGCAAGGAGTTTCTCCAAATGAGAAAGGAAGCCTTGTCCAGACCCATGAATCTCTCTGATGACATAGTGCCACGCGTGTCTTCCTACATTCATCATAGTGTCAACACACATGGTATTTTTCTATTCTTTTTTTGCAGTTTTCATCTATTTACCTTCTTTAAACATTTTTTTATTTTATTTTGATAATTCATTCTCATTCGCCCCTTTTCATTTTTTAGTGTTCTACATACAGTGACTGTGTTTTATCCTCCATTATTCGGTGTGTTGTGTTTGTTGGGTTTATGTTACAAGATCGTTGAGGAGTTGTATATGGGGTGTTAATTTTTGTTACAGAAATTTAGATAGATTAAAGAGTGGAAATAGGCTCTTTGAAAATTTTTTATAATGAAAGATCTTTTAGGAAAAATAAGAGAAAAGTTACACTGATTTTGGCTTAACACAAACTAGCCCTATCTTTTAAAACTTCCAAGTAATCCGAGAAAGTAAAATGAAGTCATTTCTTTGAAAAAAAGTTGTGGAACACCTTTAGAAAATTCGCACAAAACAGAGGAAAGTTCAGAAAGAAAGGTGAAATCTCAATTTGTCGCATCAGTCTCCTAATTTAGCTCTCCTTGTACATACACTGAATATTATGGTAGTACTCTATCATTTTCCTTTTCATTGATTGGAATGTGTAGAGAACATGTAACCATTGTGCACACACTTGCTAATGTAGCAGAGTAAAAATCCACTAGAAACAAACCCCAGTCAGGACATAACAGATTATAATGCAGGAATCAATTTCATCACTTTGTTTCCTTTGTTTCCAAAAGGTGCTCCCTGCATTGTCCGACATACCAGATTATGATGAATTGGGGACCATAAATGATGAAATCTTAACTAGTATATGGTGAAGGTTTTTATGCTGAGATAAAATTTCCTATAAACTTAAACAGAATATTGGGGTAAATAAATACATGATATTAAGCTAATTTTTCCATCTTAATACACTTAAGGAGTGCATTCATTGTGTAGCAAAAGGTTCCCATGGTTTCTAATTCATCTCTAATGAGAACAATCCGCTTACAAGGTAGCATGTCCTCTTAATTCTATCCTCATAAATAGCCGATGGTATGCAGGTAAGAAGTCCTTCATCTGGCTAGGACCAACGCCAAGGGTGACGATCTTAGATCCTGAGCAAATCAAAGATGTGCTTAATAAGATGTATGACTTCCCAAAGCCTGATTCAACAAATCCACTTGTCAAGTTACTAGCAACCGGCCTTATAGACCACGAAGGAGAAAAGTGGAGCAAGCACAGAAGGTTGATCAACCCCGCTTTCAATCTAGAAAAATTAAAGGTCAGTTGTTTGCATTTTATATATAGATATAGACTTCTGATCTGTTTTAAAACATTTCAGAAAAGAAATAGCGAATTGGGTTTTGTATGTGCATGTGTTTGTTTTCTTCTTCATTAACAAGGAAATGTTTACTTCCCTAGAAATACACCACAGATTTGGCAAGCAACATATTTTCAGCAAAGACAAAATATAATTTAATATAATAAATAATGATAAAAAGGGTAGCAGAATCATAGAAAGAAAAAGAAAAGTCCTTTTGTTTGACAGTTAACCACGCACAATATCTAAATTTTATTAACTTGAACGCATCCGCCCTTGTGTTATCGTTGTTGAAGATAATGTTGTTTCTGTGCTGTCAAATATCTGCTTTATGCATTGCAAGTGTCTTTATATTTCTGTTTAGTTTGGATGGCTAATAAATTCATAATAGAATACCACTTTTACTTAAGGAGCACGTCAATTAATTACAACTTTTGCTTCAAGAGCAAACCTCTTAGTTATTGATATTTACTTCTCTTAACTTTTTGTGTGATTTTACTTTTCAATAATTATAAATATAAACGTTGTTTGTAAGTAAAATATAAGATATGCTTGCTTTCAGCTCGAAATATTCTAATGTATTATGTTTCGGCTTCTTCCCTACTTTATTTCTTGTCATAATTTAAACATATGAAAACTTGTAATTCAGAAAAGCAAGAAACAATATGAGGTGACAAGTAGATTCTTCCTGCTATTTTTATGCAACCATATTGCATGAATGCAGCATATAAATTTCTGAAGAACATAAACTTGGTTTATAAGAAACAGCATATTGAAGTCTGCATGTGTTTGTGTTTAGTTTGAGTGAAGTGATACTAACTCCAAGTGATTTCCTTGTTGCACCACAGACTATGTTACCATTGTTCTTCGAAAGTTGCAATGATCTGGTTAACAAATGGGAAGGAATGTTGTCTTCAGACGGATCATGTGAAATAGATGCATGGCCTTTCCTTCAGAATCTGGCTAGTGATGTTATCGCTCGCTCGGCATTTGGTAGTAGCTTTGAAGAAGGAAGAAGAATATTTCAACTTCAAAGAGAGCAAGCTAAACTTGCATTGCAACTTATATTAAAAATTCAAATCCCTGGATGGAGGTAACATACTAAGTTCAAGCTTATCAAAGGAGTTTTGTTTCACTAAACTTCCCTCACTAAATATGGCATGAAGGAAACAATGGATAGCAAATAATAAATATAATAAAAATCAGAGAAATGTAATTTATAGGACAACAAACTTACTGAATATTAGAGGGGAATATTTGGTTTCTCTTAAATTCAATTTGAATAGGAAAACATTCATTCAATGTTAAACTGGATTGCTAGTAACTTTTTTGTCCATGGATCTGCCTTTGGAAATGCATTTGATTTAGGAAAAAACATCCTCTTGATGTACACAATTAATGGGATGGAAAAATGTATATTTGTAGGTTTTTGCCTACTAAAAGCCATAGGAGAATGAAGGAAATTGACAGAGATATAAAAGCTTCGCTGAAGGATATGATTTACAAGAGGGAGAAAGCACTAAAGGCAGGTGAAGCCAGTAATAATGACCTATTGGGTATACTTTTGGAGTCGAATCAAAAGGAAATTCAAGAACATGGAAACGGAGACAATAAGAATGTTGGAATGAGTCTTGAAGATGTAATCCAGGAATGCAAGCTATTTTACTTTGCAGGGCAGGAAACCACCTCAGTTTTGCTGGTTTGGACAATGGTGTTATTGAGTAGGTACCCTAATTGGCAACAACGTGCAAGGGAGGAAGTCTTTCAAGTCTTTGGCAATCAAAAGCCAGGTTTTGATGGTTTAAATCGCCTAAAGATTGTAAGTACTGTATTCTATACCTTATACTAAATTATATATGTCTTCTGCACTTCACTACAAAACTTTTTTGTATCAGGTGACTATGATTTTGAATGAGGTTCTTAGATTATACCCACCGGTACTTGGGTTGACTCGGTTTGTTAAAAGAGATACGAAACTTGGAAACATCACATTGCCTGCTGGAGTTCAGGTTTTACTCCCAACAGCTTTGGTCCACCATGAAAGCGAATTCTGGGGTGAAGATGCTAAGCAGTTCAATCCTGAGAGATTTTCTGAAGGAGTTCTAAAGGCAACAAATGGTAGAGTTTCATTTTTCCCATTTGGATGGGGTCCTAGAATATGCATTGGACAAAACTTCTCCTTATTGGAAGCAAAGATGGCTCTGTCAATGATTTTACAGAATTTCTCATTTGCACTTTCACCAACTTATGCTCATGCTCCAGCTATGTTACTCACTCTTCATCCACAATATGGTGCTCATATCATTCTCCATAAAGTGAAAATGTGAAAATAAAACACATTAAAAGCTATAATGTAATAACAAAATCTCTCTTAGGTCCTGTCGTATATGTTTAACAGTGACTTCCATTTACATGTTGATAGCAATAACGCTTATACTGTAATAACAAAATGACTTCTGGGATATTATCATATGTTTAATGGCTATCCCTTTTACATGTTTGTGTGTGATGAGAATAACTTTTATTAATTGTTACTTTGTAATTTAACTGACAAAGCACACAAAGAGGATTTCAGTCTAAAATACATCTAACTACGATACTTTAAACTTAGTTGTTTTAAAGATTGAGAGTTTAAATGTCTTTGTTTACTTTTTTTCAGCATTGTTGATGAACCATCCCTTAAAGGTTTGATTCAAGAAATTCCTTAATCTAGTATTTTTAGCTTATTAGCGTATGTTTAAATAGAGTTTCACAATTTTTTGGAACATTTGAATATATGGAATTTGAAGTGATCTCATTTCAAATGGCTTCACTTTTCAAATATTATGTTTAGAGAAGGAAATTCAATTGATTGAATTTTAACTTTTTTTCTCAGGTAAAGTATTTTAATATTGATGGAGATATTTGATTTATTTAAAAGATATTTGTAGGAGATTACATGAATAGAAAGAAGATTTCAACAACAAATAGAAAAATGTCCAACCCAATATTTATATAAAGAGATTTAGGGAAATACATACATAGAGGATATCTTAGAAACCCTTTTAGGAGGCCAATTTCTGCCAACCCTCCTTCTCCCCGCCCAACCATCTCTTTTTCATGTTCTGAGCTCTATCATCTTCCTTTCTTATATTACTTTTGCATGGAGTGTTAAGCTTCTAGGTTGATTCTGCAATAAATTCTTAATGGGATTTGAGGTTAGATAGAATAAATTGTTGGCTCTTTTTATTTTTGTTGTGATTTATTTTTAATATATGTCTTTTATCTTATTATCATTTAAAAGTAATGATTTTTATATTATAGAAGTTAGCACAATGTTAAATCTACATAACATAATAATAATATGAGTCAAAATGATTTTAATTTTAATTGATAAGTTACTTTGATTAAAATTAGAAACTTGCATATGATTGAATGAGTTTTCATCAATAATTGAGAAGTGACTTTGAGTAAAGGTGAAAACTTTAATTAGAATTAATGAAAAAGTTTGGTTAATTAGTTTTTTACTTGATATAAGAGGTAAAATAACAAACATGATTAGGCATAGTAATATTTGATTAAGAATTTACTTTGGTTAAATTTGGTATGACTAATATAAAATGTTCTTGCTTTTAATTGAGAAGTTACTTTGATTGATAATAAAGACTCAAAAAATTAATTAAGAGGTTAGATTGATTAGTGTACTCATTGTAATTATTTGTTTGATTAGTGGAACCTCTTACAATGTGTGCTTAAAGGAAAATTGCATGAAGCGTGAGTTTGTGTGAACCACTATTGATAAAGCTTAATCACATAGCCTATTCAAATACCTAGTTTCCCTATTAATGCAATATATAAGGCAAAACCGAATTTCAATCCGCAAATATAGTAAGACAAATGAATAATTTGTGTGTGTGATATGATTTGCTTATGAAACACTTGTTGATACTTATCTAAACTAGAGATGTCAAAATGAGTTTCAACCTGTGAGTCAACTCGGATCACCGCGAGTTCGAGCCGAGTTGGGTTGAGAAAAATTCAGATTTTTCAAGGGTGGGTTGAATTCAACCCGACTCACTTAACCTAGAAGTTAAACGGGTTCGAGCCAGGTTGAAGGTGGGTTGACCCACTTAACCCACAAATATTTTTTTACAATTTTTTTAAATGTTTTTAATAAATATTTACTACTCCTAATTATATAGGTTCACAATTTTCATATTTTAAAATGTTAGAATGTTGTTCAATAATATTTAAATAGTTTGAATGTTTAATTAATTTGATTGTCAAGTTATATACATTGATACTTTAATCTTTAACTATAATCTCTATAGTAAATTACTGAAGCAACCATCTTACAAACAATTTTTTTCTAGATTAGCATGACAAGAATGTGTAGTTTTTTTATTTATATTTTAATGAATAGCATAACAGAAAATGTGTAATATTAGTCATATTGTTTTGGACTATATGGATACATTTATTTGGAAACAATTCATCATATATTGGTGGTAACTTGGTAAGCATGATGAAGACATTGGTTTTTGATATTACTATGATTGTCATCTCATGGGTTGCTTAAAAAATTATTTAAATATTTGAACACTTAAAAATAAAGAAATAGATCATTTTTTATGTGGGTTGGTGAACCAACCCATTTAATCCACCAACCTGTAGTGAGTTGTTTCTGGCTCACTATAAAGTGAGTCAAGTTGGGTTCACTTTGACATGTTTAATCTAAACTACCTAAAATGAATGCAAAATTAACTATTTGAGTACTAAATGGAAATGGAATGGATGGAATGGGTAATGGATATCTTGAAGATGCCTAAACTGTACTGAATGGGTGCTAGTTGCTATTTGGATATGCCTAAAACGACGCAATCATGATGCACATAATATGTTTGATGAAAATCCTACAAGAGTCTTTATTCCTAGAGTGTGTTTGATTAAAGGCTTGTGATCGGCTAAAGATGGAATTATGCAATGCACAGTAGCAGAAACATTAATTGCACTAAATGCAACTGAACATATATACAACTTACAACCCGAAGCAGAGTATAGAAAACCAGAAAATGTACTGTGGCATGGCTTATGAACAAAGGCAAGATGCAACTTTGATGAGTAGATGAGTAATTAAGGGAAGGTTAAATTACTCTTTTGGTCCTTCTATTTGTCAAGTAATATCAGTTTAGTCCTCAAGTTTTTCGTTATCTTAATTTGGTCCTCATTTTCTTAAAAATGATTCAATTTAGTCCTCACCATTAGTTTGGCCAGATGGTCACGCCACGTGTCAATTTCTTGTTTTTTTGATTTTTTTAAATTTGTTTTTAATTTTAAAATTTTTACACATGTCACTTTACAGTTGCGCCACGTGTCAAAATGACTCAATTTGGTCCCTATATTTGCTTTTAGTTTCAATTTAGTCCCAATTTTTGGAAAACTGAAGTAATATTGTCCCTCCTTAAATTGACACTCAATTTACTTTTTTATACATCTTATGGTGATATTCTTACTAAAATTAACGTTTTTATTAAATATTTCTATAAATATTTTAAATTAACTTTAAATTCTATACAAAACATTAGACTTTGATTTTGTTTTGAGCTTGAAATTTAGTTCCTAAACTTATGTGTGACAAGTTATTTTATTTTTAATCTTCACTAAGTTTGTATAATATGATACACTTGATGCCTTTATATATGATGAAAAAATTGTTAATTTTTGAAATTAAGTTTGGGGTTTAACTTTGTTTAATAATAAAACTAAAAAAAATTGTTTAAAAATATTTCCACAAATATTTAATAAAATTGTCAATTTTATTAATCATCATAAGATTTATAAAAAAATTAAATTGAGTGTCAATCTAAAGAGAGACAATATTGCTTCATTTTTACAAAAATTGGGACTAAATTGAAACTAAAAATAAATATAAGGACCAAATTGAGTCATTTTGACACGTGACACAACTGTGAAGTGACAGTGTAAAAAATTCAAAAAAATAAAATTCAAAATAAAAAATTCAAAAAAATTCAAAAGATTAAAGAAAATCAGAAATTGACACGTGACATTGACTTTAACACCGCCTGGTCAAAATTAACGGCAAGGACCAAATTGAATCATTTTTAAGAAAATGAGGACCAAATTGAGACAACACAAAATTTGAGGACCAAATTGATATTACTTGACAAATAGAGGGACCAAAAGAGTAATTTAACCTTAAGTGAAATGAAAGATACGAAACCGTCACAAATTGATGCATGTACAATCTAAAACTATCAATTCACTTTACAATCACAAAAATTGAAAATCCTTAATTATGAACCCTAGTTAACAGAATAAACGGTAAAAATGAATTTTCATTAAATTCAACTTCATTTGTGATGTAAATTGAATCCTGGAAGATTAAAGAAGTACGACAAGCATGGAAACAACACAATCTCACATTAACAACACACAAACACTCATAAATTTATGAAGTGCGAATGGAACAGTGTAAGAACGATGTCATCTTTCAACTAACCTTCACCTTCAATTTAATTGTGAATTCAATTATGCTTTTGCTATTCAAGACTCTCTTTGTACATCTTGAATGAATAACTGGCCAGTATGTCCTCACCAAATCATAATATTGAAAATTTAATAATTAAAACAAAATGCAACTCAAGACTTAGCCATGCAATCTATACTAGAAATGAAACTTACTAACCCTTAAAAGAGTGATTTTAAACCTAAAAAACATAGCACTTGGGGACTCATCATATAATATATGTAAGTGTTTAATCTTCATGAACTTGATGATCTAGTCTAGTGGTGTACGAAAGAGAGACTAGAGCTCTGTCCAACCCCATTCTAGAACTCTGCAATTTTGTCACTACCTTTCCACTTGGATAATTTGTTCTTAATTTTGTCCACAACATGCTAGCAAAAGTTTGTTTCCTATGATTTTTTCCCACAAGCATTTTTAAGTAGGTGAATAAGACTTTCATTAAGCCACGATTTAGTTCAGAAAGAATAAAATATAACACACTTTGTATAATTTTTTCTGATTGTAAAAAGACATCACAATACTCGAACCCCATATTCTACTCTTATAGAAATTACATCAATTGTTTAATTATGGAGCACTTAAGCAAAAAGACACTAATGCAATAATGGCTTTCAACATCACTAATTTTGTGTCAAGTAAAGAAAAATCTCAACTTAAAAATGCATAGTGACATTTTTTCTAAATAATTCGTCAAAATTTACGTCAAACCTACTAACATCTTACGTAAAATTCAAAATTTACTTCGGTTAGCCATAGAGTTGACATAAAATTACATCAGGTAGCCCTTGGGTCGACGTAAATGTTGCAATTTACATGGGTTGTGAGGAGGTCCAACATAAAACTACATTTTATAACATCAACAAAAAAGCTCGCAATCTCATTTTGTCATTGTTATTTTTGCGCAAAGGGCTCCCAACAAGAGCAGCAATGACGATGACGACTTTGAAGGGTGTTCTTTACTCCATTTCACTCCTACTGAGTCTTGCGATGGTCGTTTTCTCTCAAGCATTCATATTTATCCATTGATTTTTACATTTAGGATAGCTTTCTTCACCACTCTATTGCCCTTTCTTTACTGTTAATTTTTGCATGTGATCAGATTATTTATCCTCTCTTGTTGATTGCATTTGGGTCTTTTCGTGAGACTCGTGGACTTTTTTTGGTTACCATAGTATATTGTTCTTTCTCCATTTGGTTGCATGTGATGGTTTTGTGCTTTATTAAATTTTGAGAATATTTTTAGTATTAAATATTTATGTTTATGTTAATTTTTAATATGGGTATTCAATTTTATGTTAGCTTTATCTAATTAAGTTAATAGTTGCATTTTAGTTTATATTATGATTTATTATGTGTTGATTAAATTATATTTTAGTTTTTATTATTTACATGATTAATTTTAGATTTATTAGATGTTGTATCCTTATAAAATTTAGATTTATTAGACGTTTGATTAATGGATAAATGATTTCTAGATGCATTCACTACAAAAAAAAAAGCTAAATTGCGGAGGTTTTAATTTCGTTTAGCGGGGGTTTTTACCCTCCACAAAATAATTTGTAGGGGTTTTTCAAATCTCCACATATAGGTTCCCCACAAGTTATTTGTGGAAGTTTTCTACAACCCCTGGTATCAGATTTATATTGTGGAAGTTTTTTAATGGAGGGTTATAACCTCTCCTATTCATGACTATTATTTTGTGGAGGTTTAAAACCTCCTTTATTTCCATAAACCTATTTGATTCCAAAATTCCTATTTTTCATTTTTTTGTGGGGGTTAATGCCCTCCTCAATTCGAGGATTATACTGTAAAAGTTTTAACCTGTTTCGTTTGTATTATTTAATTTGTGGATTTATTACTGTATTTTTCTTGCGTTATTCAAATCTCATAAAAAACAATATTTTGTTTGTAATTAGAATTTCCTACTATACTTGACAATGTATGTCACCATTTGAGGTACTTATATTTTTATATCAACAATATTTTTTTGTAAACTTCAATCAAATACTTCAACCAAAGTGCTCAAATATATATCATTAGAACTTTTGATTCTCAAAATCAACATATTAACATAAAAGCAATTTAAATTGAAACAATTACAACTTAATCCATACTTACTCAAAGTTCATAATACACTAAATAGTTTCATCCTAAAAAACATCATCAACACCCTAAATGTTGCTACCACCAGATGATCCTCTTGTACACATAGAAGACTTAGGCTCATTTGCATCACTGGTTTGCTGAAATTATAAAAGATAAATATTAGCTCCAAGAAGGACATCGACCTCAAATCATGAAATCAACATGCATATACTAAAATAGTTTATTACTAGATCATTGACCTGCACAAAAATCATGATTATTTGGTATCGATGATTAACTCACACCGATACAGTATAATTCTTGTATTGAAAATCACATCACAAATAAGTACCAAGATAATTAATGAGTTACAATAGTTATGGCTACATATATTTATTGGAAAAAGTTACCCCTCAAGTAGCCATGTCAGCACTGGGAGAAGCAGCCATGTCAACATAATAACACTCAATGGAAAGCCAATAAAAGGTGCAGAACCAAATGGAAATGGTGCTGCAATTTGTCCACTCCAGGGATATCTCTTTGCAATTTGCAGTTAATTATTCCAACAAAGTATTGTAAGGTAAGGAGGTAATTTAAGCACACCAAGAAAATCTTCAATCTTGAGGGAACCAATGTCCAACTTCTGAAAAAAATGTATGGCACCTATTCAAGATAAATGAAATTGATAAACAAATTGGGACAACACAACCAAATATGATTTGATATTACTTTGGGATAAAAGAAGAATTAGATGATGACTTCGATTACCCAGTGATATGATGCAGAATGATATCAAAGTACCAACTGCACCAAAGAGCATAATAGTCATAAAGTTGCGAAAAAACTATTTCTTCTTCACTTGGAACCTGGAATGGTTAAAGAATAAAAGAGCAATTGAAATTGCAGTATATCGATTTCCTCAACTACAATGAATCTTAAATTATGCAGTTGAGCATGTAACAAAAAGCTGAATGAAAATGTAAAAAAGAGTAGTGAACTAACCCGGCATTGAAAATGATGGGTGGGAGAAGGTAAATGAAGAAAAGATCTTCACTGAATACTAGTATATGAGCTTTTTCCTCCAGTAGATAGCAGTATAAAGACTCCAGTACAAAGACCCTGCCAAAGAAAAACGGAACTTTTTCTAAAAACTCATCTTCTCAATGTCGATAGCTACAATAAAAACAAATAAGAATCTGACAATGAGAAGGGCAGTGATGGATTCATTGATCCATCGGTTCTCCTCCAAGAGATGACCGATGATGATGCAAGCAGAGAGAAGGGCAACAAAAATGTTCATGGAGACAACAGAAGTAACCTTCATATGCAAATCTTCTCTGTTTATGCTACTAACTCTCCTTTCCTAATCTTTCAAAGTAACCTTGACATGGAACGAATAAAGTAAAAATCCCAAAGCATAAATCTCGATATACATCATATCAAGAAACTCAATTGATATACTAGAAGAAAAAAATCCCGAAACGAACATGGTCTTCTTTCATGCCATGAAATAGCACAATTTCTCATCACTGGCTAGTAAAGAGAAATGACATACTAAGTTGTTTCCTGATATACATGTTGGAAAAACTCCTCTCTCAATCTTCCTCTTCACATTCTTGTATACATTTCCAGTTTGCCTACACAGACAAGAAACAACACCTATTAGTAAAATTCTATAAATATAATGCTAGAAAATGGTTTAGACATCTTACCTGTTCAGCCTTGAGACCTAAATATTTACGACTTTCAAAGAATTTGTGTGTTGCCACATCAGTGAATGGACTAGTCATTAAGTACTAGTGTATTTGTATTGAAGAAGCTGAATCTACAATACATAAACTGATGAGAATGTAGCAGAAGAATGCATGAAAAAACTGAAGCAAGACAAGTGGAACTTACTCTCATTTGTAGCTTGAGTCGTCCTCTTAGCTTGAAGTTGAAAGAGTGATTTTCCATAATTGTTAGAAATATGATTTAAATATAACATTAAAGAAAGATATAATATGGTAGATAGTAAAATATCTTACCAATTTACCAAATATTTTCCATATTTAAATATTAATTTTATTCTCGATTATTATTCATTATAAATAATATACTAATGTGTGAATACAGTAATCATTTATAACAGAAGAATACAGTAAAAAAGAAGTTTGGAAACCATACAAAACTCTTTGACTTGTTGCCTAATAACTACATTAATACAAATTTATAAATTGAGTTTTAAGATAAAACTCAATTTGTGATTGGATCTAACTAATAACTAATAAGAAAAACTTTATCAACTTTGCTTTAGAAAAACTTTATCAACCATGCATATCAGCTTAACTACATTAGAACATTGAGAATGAAAACTTAGTGTTAATATTTTTTCTACTCGGCACTCAACTTCCTTCATTTTTATTTTCATTCAATATGAAACTTTAAGTTATACTTAAATTCTTAGTTATTTTGATAATTATTTTTAGTTTAAAAAATTAGTTATTTTGGAATATAAATAATGGTGTTAAGAGGTAGTATTTACATAAAGAATAAGCTTAATTTATTTTTGTTTAGTTGAAATACCTTAGTGTTTCATCTTGAATAACGAGAACAAATCCACATTTCCAACTACTTATAGCTTCAAGAAGAAGTGAATCAAAGAGTTCAACAAAGGAAGGTCGAGAACAGAGAAAACAGAGAACTGCAAATAAGTTTGTGATGTTGGTGTGCAGCACAGAGCAAGCTATCACGTCCAACAAGCTCAACGATTGACTTCATATACTTCTTTGAGAATTTCTCCTCATTGTTTAGAATCACTTTTGTTGACTCCGTGCTCGATATGAAAGCGTGCATTTTTGGGAATAACTTTGTCTTGAAGCATTTTCCATACCTGACACTCATACACCACCCACCTCTTCTAAATTATCTAATCATTGTAAAAACCTAACTATATACACATAATTGTAACAAAACATAAGAAAACTGAGAAAAAAAAAGAGATAGAATGGGATATTTGTTACCAGAGTTGACGAGCTTGGACAAATTCATAAACTCCTTTGGTGTTATTGATGGCAACCATGAACTGAAGTGTCTCTAGAAATCTATAATTACCATTGTTTCCAGAGAAACACTTACCATTTTCAAAATTAAAATATAATATTTTAAGCGATCATCATGAGCCTTTCATACTGATAGCTTTCAACAGAACAACTTTTAAGACGATATACAACAAAAATATAAGTTATTTCTCACCACCATCGCATGTGATTATGGTCCTAAATCCTAAGTATACTCCAACAGCAATGGTGAATGCAACCACTAGGTATAGGAAGTAATGATTCCTCCACACAGCGTAGGCAATGAAAGTAACGAGGGAACCAAGGACAAGGACAAAATAAACTATAGCCAGCGATCCAAAACACGAAAATTTAAAATTCAGCGAACAACATTGCCAAAAGTAAAAGAAAGTTTCATAAAGAATTTGCCAATTTTAAAAGTGTTTCCCGTCAGTTGTTGAAGTTGTAACTTGGCCAATCTAACCAACATATGCACTTTTAATTTCTAAGAGATTTAATTATACCTGGAGATAGCAAGAACCAAAACTAGCTAGCCGCATATTCTTCCCGAATCAATAGCAAGGACAACTTAAAAATGAAAAGTTCTACCATTGACAAACATGACATATCACAAAAAGACCTTGTAAAATCACCACAAACCCACAACACATTATCAGTTTTCGCATGTCATTTCGCATTTTTGTCTCCTATGCTTCCAGACCAAGGAATAGCAAAATCATAAAAAGTTTGATATTAATAACGACAAAAACGATAGTTCTAGGTATAGGTGTTCCATATATACTTTCAAACCAATAATTCTAACGTTAGAACTCACCAATTGTGGAGAAAAATGACTTATCACCCCATTCGGCGACAAAAACTAAGAGAAAAGTACTGGCAGCTGTGCTAGCAGCAGATAGTATTCCAGCACCATTTCCAGAAAATTCAGAAAATGCTAGCTCTGCCTGGCTAACAAAAGCAAACATTAAATTGCTGGAACACAATAAAAACTTAGAGAATTCATGCATCGAACCCACACCAAAAGTCTCCAACCAAAAGGACCCACACCATGTCCTCTCAAAAGACCACAAGACGGAATTGGCGTGACGAAGACCGCGGGACGGAGCTGGTGTGACGGAGTTGGCGGGACGGAGACGGCGCGACGAAGATCACTGCAACGGAGGCTACGACATGGCTTAATTGCGGAGCGGAATCGATTGGCACTCTGAACTTAGGTTTTTGACGGAGCTAGCGCGACGAAGTCCGCGCAACGAAGCTGGCGCGACGGAGACGACGCGACGGAGCTGGCGCGACGAAGATCGCTGCAACGGAGACTACGGCCTGGCTTAATCGTGGAGCGGAACACTCTGAAGTTAGGTTTTAGAGTGAAAGGGAAAGATTCTGATTTGGAAGGGAACATGTGATTTGGAAGAGAAGAATGTGTTGCATTCCGGGAAGGTCATAAACCTCCTAAAAAAATAAAAAATATCTCTATTATTAGCTTTTATAAAATTTATCATAATTTATCCATATGAACTTTATTTGTGGAGGTCTTTTTAACCTCCATAAAATGACTCATGCTATATATCTTTTTTTTTGTAGTGATTTATGTTGGGATTTTTTATAATTTTAGTTCAACACTGGCGAATCTTAGTTTCCATTGGAGATTTAGCACAAATGATTAAATATTAATCATTTATTGTAAATCTTGAATTGTCCAATACGACAATTTGGACAAAAAAAATCATCATTTATTATAACTTGTACATTGAAGTTTATGCGTAAATTTGATAAAATTTTGGTTGAGACAATTTTGTGTTGTTTTTTGGATGGATACTTGATTCTGGTCATATGTGATCACTTTCATTTTGTGTACTTCGGAGATCAATGCGAAATGATGCCAATTTTTTGTCAAAATTATGATTTTAGGCTTCTTCCTATACGTGTTAGTGAATTGTGACAAATAGTATTTTTCTGAATGGGTAGGCCTCACCTTGTGAGAGTTAAAAATTTAAGAATGATGGAGTTTATTATGAATGTATAACATATCAAAGTTGGATGAATGCACGCCACATCAGTCAAGAGTATGAAAAAGGAGTTTTTTAAGTTATTGCAATATGCTCAAAAACACACAGTCTTCGTTAACAGAACATATTATTGTCCTTGTGTTGTTGTCTGAATCAAATATGTCAAGAATTTGGCCCAACATTTGATCATCTATTCATCTTCGATATAGTCAGAAGTTATACAGTTTAGACTTAGCATGAAGAAGTATTACACAAACCTACGACGTCACAAGTAACAAAATATGTGGATGAATGAATGAGTGATCATTTAGAGGACATGGTGCGTAATATTGGTGAAGAAAATTTTGGAAGAGCTCATTTATATGATTATCTAAAGTCCAATTCAGAGGAAAATTTGTACCCATGATGCGCTAACTTTACACGATATCGAAAACTTTGAAATTGTTCAGTTTAAAATCAAGAAGCCGATGGGCTAATAAAAGTTTCGCATAATTGGAGTTATTGAAGAATATGCTTTAAGAAAATAACATGTTACCTATCCATAATTACGAGGTGAAGAAAATTTTATTTCGAGTAGGTTTAGAGTACAAAAAGATACATGCATACCCTCATTGATTGTGTATTGTACAAAGATGAGTTTGTTTCACTAAAGGTGTGTCCAACATGTGGTTTATTATTATTTAAAAAGAAAATTGATGGAAGTAGTGCTGATGAAGACTATAAGATCAGCGGAATTTAATTAATTAAATGAATAATTAATTAATAAATGCGGGAGGGTAGTGCATTTATGACATTAAATTCTGTTATGAATGACGTGGAAAAGTACTAGCTCAAATGGTTGAGAGTACTTTGATTGTGTGAGGGGACTTAGGTTCGAGTCCTATGTATGCCAATTGTGTGTGTTTTTGCTATTGTTGCTTTAATGATACGTTGAGCCACATTTTTGTATGAGATAATGCTTGAATTGTGCGTGTTAGCAAGAAACATAAGTTGGCTTGGTGGTTTAGCTTTGACTTGGTAGTGGGAAGGTCATGAGTTCAAACCTTGGTGAGTCAAATTTAACTCTTTTTGCTTAAACTTTAATTGTGGAGAAACCTAGCAGAAAGTGGGCAAGCTAAAGGGCTGAGAAACAATCAAGTCACGACCCTTGAAAAGCGCAATAAAATCCAAATTTAATCATATTCCCCCGTTTTTTTTTTTGCATAGACCTAAGAGAGGCTGTTTTCAGAGAGCTCTAAGAGGTGCACGAATTCAAGGTAAAATAGAGAATTTTGAGAGAATTAGATAGGGGTAATTGAAGTGGTGATAAGGCAAGCCTTGGTGATCAAAGGAATTTTCCCAATTTCAGAAGTTAAGCAAGGGATTTTTCAGGTTAGGGGAGCTGAACCCGAAATTGTATGCCTTTGATTATATTGCATGGTTTTTATGAGTACATGCTATGGATTCTGCACTGTATCTGTGATGAATTCAGGGTTGGGTGAATTGGTACTGTTTGATTGAATTCTAGTGTAAAAGCATGAAAATAATGGGGTTATACACTGCCTATTCTGTGATTGTACAAAGATGGGGTTGTTGGGGCATATTTTCGTGTTCCATTATGCTAAAATGTCTATCAAAGTTGTGCTGAATGAATTGGTATGGTTGGGTTATGTTTTGGGTCGCTGGTGCAATGTGTTTGTGCGTGAATCAGTGTTAGAACCTGCAATTCTCGCTCAGGCGAGCTAGGTTCGCCTAGACGAGACATGCAGGGACGCGTATCCTCTATTTTACTCGTGCATCTCGCCCAGGCGGTGTGATTTGGTCTTGGGCGACGGGTCATCTCGCTTAGGCGAGTATACCTCGCCCAAGCGAGAATTCGTGGGTGATTTAGGTGGTTTTATTGAACATCTCGCATAGGCGGGATTGATTGTGGTTTTGAGCGGAATGACGTCTCGCTCAGGTGAGCACCTCTCGCCTAAGCGAGATCTCGAGGGAAGGTTGGTGGTTGTTGTTGAACTCGTCGCCTAGACGAGGTATATTAATTTTGGGCGAGTGGGAGTCTCGCCCAAGCGAGAATGATCTCACTTAAGCGAGACTTCATAGGATGCAGAGGTGATGGGGGCTCGCCCAAGCTAATGGGTCTACCTTAAGTGAGATAGGCTGGACAGGTTAAACCAAGGAGTTTAGTTTAAATGAGCGAGGGTGTCGAGAAACTTTCAAAGCATGTGTTATTGCTATATTAATGGGATGAGTTGGAAATTGTAAAGCATGGTCTATAAGGCTTCTAAGAACATCTCGATGGTGGGCTTGCTGGTGTTCCAAGGGTCGTGGCCCGGAATATATCCTTGAGTTGTGGCTCAGGATAGGGGTTAAGCACGTAGCATTCTATGGGTTGTGGCCCGTAATGACTTTCCTTGAGTTGTGGCTCAGGATAGCGGATGAACACGAGGAACCTTGGGTTGTGGCTCGGGTTGGCGAGTGTGCCGGTGTGAGTGTGTTGGTTGTGGCCAGTACGGATGGGTCCAGATGGATTGCCCTCCTCATTGGTTGTTGACGAGTTTGGTAGTCTTGGAAAGTTACGGACTATGTTCGTACTTGGGAACTCCACCTGGCGTTACGGTGTGTGATCCGTAGCATGGTTTTCGCACGTGCTCTATCGGTTGTGGCCGATAGGTGTTGCAGCAAAGCACCTTGAGATACTTAATAGAAGATGTAGAACACTACTAACATGGTTGTGGCCATGTGAAGAATTGGAACGAGGTTTCCTGATGTACCTAATATACATGGTGGTGGCCATGTGGAGGGAAGGTAACGAGACTTCCACTAGGTGCATCGGTTTACATGGTGGTGGCCATGTGATGGAAATGGAGTAGGGTTCTGTGGGAAAAGAAAGGATATTTTATATTTTTGTGGCCATGCAATATAAAGAAAACGTTTGTGTTATTGTTATATTATTTGTATTGGTTTTACATGTATATGTATGTTTGGTATATTTTTGTGTGTTTCAATTGTTAGCTCACCCTATCTGCTTGTGTTTGGCGATGATCGTGTACGCGGTACACGTGAGCAGGTGATGATGCAGGTGGAGCTGGTGAGGCTTACCTGCGGAGAGGGGATGATTATGGGAATTTTTATGTTCACATTTTTGTTATTCTATTTTAAAATATGATGTAAAGGCTCATGGCCTACTTGACTAAACTCACAGTTTTGTATTTATGGACTCATTGGTAATTTAATGAAGTTTTACATTTCCCGTGTTTTGGGAAACGAGGTATTGTTATTAAATGAGATTTTAATAAATGATGCTGACATATTATTTCCATTTTATTTTATTAAATTCGTAATATCCGGGCGGGATGTTACAAAGACAAAGATATTCCCTCTGCCAAGCGGGTGTGTTAATCGCCTACAATACCAAGGTTGAAGCGATTGTTTGCCCTTAAAGAAGTTGTGTCATTTTTTCAGTCCTTCAAGAATTCATCATGATACGATCCTATCCAGGAAAGAGTATGATCGTTTCTGAATTTGAATCCTCAAGAGGCATGAAATGAATAATTCAAAGAAGAACGCGGAATAAGGCAGAGATGGAGGATGCCACAATCTAGCAGATTGATAAGTCAAGTGAAGATTCGCCATAAAGATATTAATCTTTGATAAGAACCAGAGGCCAAACCACGAACAAAGAGAATCCTCTCTTTAATGAAATCAAATTCAATATATCACTAAAAGTGTCTACAATAGTTTTTGGTACCTTTATATATAGGCACATGAATTTAAGAAAACCTAAGAACCCTATAAGAAGGCCCAAACCAAAATATAAACTAATTTATAAAAGAAAGCCCAAAAATATAGAACATAACTAATTTCTAAAAGAAAACCCGAAGTCCAAAAATATAAACTAATTTCCTAATAACTATCCTTCAAAAGTGCTCCAAGCCATGATCTTCATATCCTTTAAATTTCCACTTGCAGTTGCTTGTAGTATCAAGAGCCTTGAATATATTTGATTTTCCAATCTCTTACTCCTTGCCCTTGTCATAGGTCCTTTGAATTGTAAAGGTTCATTTTCAAGTTCTTCTTGTATGGATTCTAGGGATAGTCCTCTATCATTCTCTCCTTCTTGAATCGAAGTTGTCCTCAATTTCGAACCTACATCAAATGGAGACAAGTCATTAATATTGAAACTAGAGCTTACCCCATAATCTTCAGGTAGATCAACAATATAGGCATTGTCATTGATTCTTTTAAGAACTTGAAATGGTCCATCTTCTCTTGGTAAAAGTTTAGATTTTCGTTTAAAAGGAAATCTTTCCTTCCTAAAGTGAACCCATACCCAATCGCCAAGTTCAAACTTGATCTGCTTCCTCCCTTGGTTAGCCTTAGAGGCTAACTTCTCCATCTTCTTTTCTATTTGGGCCTTTACCTCTTTATGCAAGTTTCAGACAAAAGTTGTTTTAGAAAGTCCATCTTTGTTAGTCATAGAATCAATATTAGGTAAAGGTAACAAATCTAATGGGGTTAAAGGATTAAAACCATATACTACCTCAAAAGGAGACATCTGAGTAGTAGAATGAACTACCTTATTATAAGCAAACTCCACATGAAGTAATCACTCGTCCCAAGTTTTCAAATATTTGTTTACAAAACATCTAAGGAGTTGCGAAAGAGTTCGATTTACCACTTTTGTCTGGCCATCTATTTGAGGATGACAAGTTGTAGAGAAGAGAAGCTTTGTACCTAACTTACCCATAAGACCTTCCAAAAATAGCTAACAAATTTGACATCCTTATCTGAGACAATGCTCCGTGGAAATCCATGTAATCTTACCACTTCTTTGAAAAATAAATTGGCCACATGATTGGCATCACCGCTTTTGTGGCAAGGAATAAAGTGGGCCATCTTTGAGAACCTATCAATGATAATAAAAACATAATCTTTTTCCCCTTTGGACCTTGGGAGACCCAAAACAAAGTCCATAGAAATATCAATCCAAGGAGAGTTCGGAACAGGTAAGGGCATAAACATCCCATGATGCATAGACTTAGATTTAGCACGCTTACAAGTGATACATTTATTACAAAAAGAATGCATATCATGTTTCATGTGAGGCCAAAAGAAATGATCATGCAATATGTCTAAGGTCTTTTGAACCCCAAAATGTCCCATTAATCCCCCTTCATGAGCTTCTTTTACAAATAATTCCCTCATTGACCCTTTAGGCACACACAACTTAGTTCCTTTGAAAAGAAACGCATCATGCTTGAAAAAATCTTTAAAAGCTCCCTTTTTCACAATGTTGATAGATTTCACCAAAATCATGGTCATCAACATACAATTCCTTAAAAATTTCAAAACCAAGTATTTTAGTTTCAACCATAGATAATAATGCATGCCTCCTAGATAATGCATCAGCCACAACATTTGCCTTACCTGTTTTATGCTTAACAACATAAGGAAATTGTTCAATAAATTCTACCGATTTAGCATTTCTTTTGTTGAGTTTACCTTGGCTCTTAAGATATTTAAGGACCATGATCACTATGAATTACAAATTCCTTAGGAAGCAAATAATGTTGCCAAGTATGCAAAGCTCTAACTAGGGGATATAACTCTTTGTCATAAGTGGAATAGTTTCCCACCGCCCTTTTCAACCTTTCACTGAAATAGGCTATAGGATGCCCTTCCTATAAGAGAACACCGCCTATACCCACATTTGAAGCATCACACTCTAGCTCAAAGGATTTGTCAAAATTTGGTTAAGCTAAGATAGGTGCATGTGTGAGTTTGTATTTGAGACTATCAAAAGCATCTTGTTGTTCCTTTCCCCACTTAAAGCCTACATCTTTCTTAACAATTTCATTTAGTGGGGATGATATGGTGCTAAAATCCTTGACAAACCTCCTATAAAAATTAGCCAAGCCATGAAAACTTTGACCTCACTTGCATTCTTAGGGATGGGCTAGTCCCTAAAGGCTTTGACTTTTTCGTCATCAACTTGTACCCCTTTTGAGCTAACGACAAACCCCAGGAAAACCACTTCATGTGTACAAAAAATGCATTTGTCCTTATTGGCATATAGTTTTTCCCGCCTCAGTACTTCTAGAACTCCCTTTACATGTCCCATGTGTGAATTAAGTGTTTTGCTATATATCAAAATATCATCAAAATATACAACAACAAATTTACCAATGAAATCCCTCAACACATGGTTCATTAACCGCATAAAGGTGCTAGGTGCATTGGTTAACCCAAAAGGCATAACATTCATTCATACAAGCAAAATTTAGTTTTAAAAGTAGTTTTCCATTCATCTCCCTCTCCCATCCTTATTTGATGATAACCACTTTTTAAATCTATTTTGGAAAAATAACAAGCACCATGCATTTCATCAAGCAAGTCATTAAGTGATGAAGGATTATCTTGTTCCTTTTTATGATTATTGAATATGGTGTGAGATGATTAAGAAAGCTAAGTGAAATCCCCACTGGACATTAAGATAGCATGCTATCTAGATGTGAAGGTTCCTTTCACAAAGCTCAAGAGAATAAGATGATGGATTGATTCAAAACAAAAAGGAAATGGAAGGCACATAAACAATAGAAAACCAAGAACAATTAAAGTAAGAAGAGAGTTGGATTCAAGCTTAAAACACACATGACAATAACAACACTTAAAGAGCAAAATGAAAGAAGAAACAATAAAAATGGAAAGCATAGAAGATGAATAATGGAAGAAGAAAACATAAAATGGAAAGGAAAGAAATGGTAAAAATGTGAGAAGCACGCCACTACAAGGCTAGGCTAGAAGCCTTGGCAACCTTGAAGATGAGTGGATGTGCGCCGCCACTTGCTATACAAGATAAGGCTTAACAGTATTCACTCCCTAGGGAGGAAACTCTCACAAATGGTTGAGACACAAGAGTGTTTTTACTTCAAAATGTTCAACCCTTTTACATGTCTAGGAGCACCCCTTATATAGAAGAGTTTAGGGACCTCTAAGCAAATAAAAGATACCTAAGGATGTCTCTACAAAAACCTAACCCTAGCTTCTAGAAACTAGGTCAAATAAGGTTACAAAAATGAGAGACAAAAGAGCTAACTATGGTGTGTGCAAGGCTA